>Ga0181419_1000004_pt1 | contig 85481 bp, 74 predicted proteins | sample 42SPOviralmetaG_FD_130144 | JGI IMG/M metagenome (GOLD analysis project Ga0181419, IMG submission 130144) | Marine viral communities from the oligotrophic San Pedro Time Series (SPOT) site, San Pedro Channel, CA, USA - 42 SPOT_SRF_2013-04-24 | ecosystem: Environmental > Aquatic > Marine > Strait...
GTCAGCGGCTAAAAAGCCAGAATACACCGTGAGAACGGCAATCTCTTCTTGGTAACCGCCTGCTTCAAACGCGTATGTAGTAGAAGTTCCACCTGCGTCAATAGAAGTAAGCGCAACGTCATAGGCCGAGCCTGTAGCATTGGTGTGAGGGTTAGTTAAGCCGCTGTTGTAAACCTCTAGCTCTACAAAATCCTCGTTGTCTAGCCTTGTAATAGGCGCTCCGTATTCAGTAGGAGAGATGGTCCAATGCCAAGGGTCATTCCAAGTTGTTTCTGGGCTTTGCGCTACAGGAGCTTTTACGAATAGACGTGTCCATTCTCCAGGTAAATACTCTGGAGCAACTACAATGCGCAGAGAGTCAACGTTTTCGTTGAAACCTCTAGAGAAGGCTCCCACCATAGTCTCTGCAACTTTGGTAGGGTTGTTGTTCAAGATGTAAAAAGCAGGGTTAACACCTACAGAGCTCTTGAATTGATTGGCAGTAGTGCCGTTGAAGTAAGAATGGTAAGCCAGAGGAATGGTAGCCAGTCTGTAAGTCTCTCCAGCAGCGTTTTCGCCATGAAGTTCCAACAGGGTAACTACGTTCAAGCTGTCTAGACCAGAGTATGAAAGTTCTTGTCCGTCGATAACGGGTGTTTGTTTAGACTCTACTACGCCATCAGCAGTAGCGTCCATTAGAACCATGGGCTGTTTGCCATAGTCGTAAAAGTTTTCAATCACATCGGTAGCGTTGTATGCTATACCTGAGTATTCAGCTGGAGGATCTAAGACTTCAGCGCCCATGTTTTTGTAGGCAACTGGCTTAGAAGCAGCACGGAGGTTTAGGTCTACCGAGCTCAAGTTGTAGCGTGCAGGATTGTATGGGTCTACATAGTTGAATCCTAGAATTCCATTGGGGTTCATAAGCGAACCATGGCTAGCGTAGGTGTTGACCTGGGGAAATGTACCTGGGTTCAGGTTGAGCATGTCAAAAAACACCTCCCCATCGCCATAGGGTAGAGTGATGTAGTTGCTTACGATAGGAAGGGTAAGGTTCCGCTCTTCGTGGAAGACCTGTGTTGCAGGGATGTTTTGATCGTATTGAATGGCGTCGTACGCTTCAATCTCTCGCTTACTCATCACAGAAGGCAAGCCACTTACGTCATAAAATGCAAGCTGGCTGTAAGGAGCTTGTGTATGCACTTGCAGCGCTAGATCATGCAGGTTCAAAAAGTTTTGCGTCTTGTTCTGAATGAGGTTCAGTCCAGTAACGTCAATGAAGTGGTAGGCATACGATTCCTCGTTTGCATTGGCATTGATGTTTTGTACTTCAAGTTGGCTTACCCCTAGGATCGCTGGAGGGTTGACGTAATTGTTGATGTCAAAGTATCCGCTAGCTTCTACATACGTGTGATACATCGTGTCTCGGTAGTAGGTGCCTTCGTGGTCTTTGACATCGTCAGTCATGCGGTCAGTGTTGACCAATGTTTGCATGTATGTACCATCGTAGTTTCCTTCAAAACTGAATGTGAAAGCAGTGTCTTCTGCAATGACCGCAGTAGGAATGTCAGTGATGTGGGTCATCCACGGCATGTGGATTTCACTGGTAGCGATAAGGTTTTGATACTCATCGGTACCTCCTGTGGCTCCGGTAGCCAGCTTTAAGAGCCTTTGGTCTGCGAACAGGTCGCTTAGTGTGTTGTCGTTGTTGCTATACAAAGGCATAGTTGCAACACCCATTTGCTTGTCAAAACCATACAATCCAATGGTTGGAATTCGCTTTTCAATTGAAATCTGTGATGATTCAAGGGTGAAGATGCCACCTCCATCTAGCGCAACAGGACCTCCCCAATACTGATAAGAATCGTAATCAGGGTTAATGTGAGTGTCTTCAATGTCGTCAAACAGGGCTTGATAGGCCTGAAAGTTGGTTGGCTTCATGTAGGCGTTGTGTGCCAAGTACCCAAAGTCTTCTACCAAATCTTCTGCGTGTCCCCACGTAGACATTTGTATGGTAGGTCGTTCAGTGCTGCCATCAAAGTAGCTGATGCCAATGGTGTCTTGGATCATCTTGGTGGCTTGGTGCATGTTTACGTTGACCAGTCCAGTAGTAAACGGAAAGGCCAAGCTTCGGGCTTGACTTGATACAGCGCCATTCCAAGCTGCACTGTAGTCAGCTGCTCGGTAAATTTCTCGAGTTACTGTTCCGGTAATCTCTCCACCTTTATCGTCGATGACGCAGGTATGATCAGCGCTGGCACTCAGAATCAAAGTGCCTCCAGGTTCAACGTTGATCGTGGAGTAAGAGTTGAGTACAAGACCGTAGTTGACGGTGACCGTAGCGCCATCCGCAATGGTAATTGTAGTGCCTTCGTCAGCGAGCATGTAATCAAACTCAAACTGACCCAACCTAAACTTAAACTCAGGCTGTTCCGGGTTTTGGAGCTTGTCAGGGTTGATTTGCATATGTGTCTCAAACACAACAGCGTTCAACGCAGGGTTACTAGGGTGGTTGCCAATGCCTCCGTGACCTTTCAACCCGTAGGTAAACTTGGTTAGGTCATGACCAGAAGGAATGGTGATGTCCAAAGAGTATGGCTGCTCTTCGCCCCAATAAGCAAACGAAGCAGAGTCTGTCTCGAAATCTGAACACAGCTGCCCATTTATCAAGATGTAAGCATTGTCTCCAGGCAGACCTAAGCCTGACCAAGAAGACAAATTATTACATGATGAATTAATGTCAGGCTGTGCGCTTGCGCCTACTATTAATAAAAGCGCAATACTTGTAAATAGATGCTTCATTACAGAAGAATTAGGAAGGTATGCGCTCTTTAATGTAACGCATACCCTCCATATTCCAAATAATGTTTTGAGATATCAGTAGTCTTTAGGGTCTGATATATAGTCTATTTCAAAAACTACATCGGTGTGCTCATTGGCGTCAACAGCGTTACTGATGATTTGCTTTTGACATTCTTTTACGATGGCTTCTGCATCGTTTTCAGAAGTAGCAGACACAGATGTAGTGTGTACGTAGGTAACCGTAACTGAAACCTGTACTTGATACTCATACTCATCCACTTCAGGAGGAGCCAAGTATTTGTCGTTATCTAGATCTAAAGGCATTAGAGAGTTTCTTCATCCCAGGTGATGGTGGGTTTAATCACAGTGATTTTATTCTCTATGACTTTCAGCTTACCAAAGTCTAAAGGGTCTTCTCCATCCCATGTCATGGTTCCGGTGACCTTCAGGTTGTATGGCTTGAGCCTTCTAGAAATTAGAATCTTCAGCCATTTACCTACGCTGTGTGCTTTCTCTCCATGAATCTCAAGTTGATACTCTGAGATGTCTGTTGTGAAGTATTGGTTTTGGCGTTGTACGATTGTCCAAGGGCAATACATACTTGGCGTAACCGTAGAAGCATGTTCTTTATGTATGAACTCCTCTATTCGTTTTATCTCCTTTGGAAGTGGGGTAGGAGAGATTACTAAACCTCCACTCCAGTGTACGTTGTATCCCATTATTTTTCCCAGGCGTTTGCTGTAGTTGTATCGGCTTTGAGTAAGCCGTTGGTGATGATGGACTTGCCTGCTGCCTCCATATGGACAGTGATACGCTTGGAGTAGTGGGATATGCGATCAGTCTTGACGATAAAGTCAATTTGATCATGAACCACCATCACCATTTGTATGTCAGGGTCGCCTTGAAATTCTTGTCTGCATCTGATCATTGCTTCTTTGGTCATGTCTCCTGCAGTTCCTTGAATGGGAGTGTTGCGAGACATGCGGTCAATCTTTCCTAGTTCTACTTTGGCTGTAGCGCGCCCTTTCCATTCCGGGAAGTAGCGAATGCGCTTGTACGGATCCATGGTACGGATGTAGCCCTTCTTCTTTCCGTCAGTTGCATTGCCGTCGAGGTATGCTTTGATGGAAGGAAAGACTTTGAAGTACTGCTGGATTAGTTCTTCTGCTTCTTTGACGTCTATCTGTAGCTGTGCCGAGAGCTTATTGGGTCCCATGCCGTAGGCCAGACCGAAGTTGATGCTCTTGACGGCTGTCCTTAAGGTTTTGTGTTTGGGACAGCTGCACTTTTGTTTGCTCTCAACGTACTCGCACCCGGGTCCCGCAGCTGCTCTCCACTCATCACCGTAGACGAGATCCGCACAGACTGAGTGAAGGTCTTCTCCTCTTTCAAGCGCGGCGAGCCAAACAGGATCTTGCGAACCATACGCGATAATGCAGAGTTCTTGAGACGAGAAGTCCGACGAGATGTACGACCACCCTTCAGGGCAGATAAAACAGTTGCGATATTCATTGTTGCTAGGTATTTGTTGCATGTTGGGACTGGCACTGCTGACCCGTCCCGTTCTAAGAATTTGTTGAAAGCGTGTGTGGACTTTGCCATCTGACTTGACGTATTTGTTAAGCCACTCCTCGCCAAATGCAGAAGAGAGCTTGGCACTTTCTCGATAGCTGATGTACATATCGATTAAGTCATGATCTGACCGGTGTGCCGTAGCCAAGAACTTGGTGTCGCAGTTCTCAAGCTTTGGAATAACAGTCTGCAGGATCGGCAGCACTTGCGCAGGGCTAGACCAATTGATGTCTACTGAAGCATTTAAGTCTTCTTCAGCAGTTCCAAATAGGGTAGTTTGATATGCGTGTGGTGCAAACCCAGCAAAAGTTGGATCTCGTAAGATGATGCCGTCCATGCATGCACTGAACATAAGTGCCTTAAGCTCTTGTGTACGTGCCAAAGCTGCCCAACCTTCAGTATCTACTAGCATGCCGTTGTACTCGATGTCACCGAATGCCAGGCAAGCTCCGTTTTCCAGCTTTGCACAATGCAGCAAATCACTTTGCTTTAGGTGTGCAATCTGTCCAAGTCGTACTTGTTCTAGGTATTGAACGTCAGCTGCTGCGTACAGCAATTGATCATACGTGAATTCAGTACTGTTGAAGTTGATGAAGCTGGTTTGCTGTGCTTTGGAGATTTCATTGCCTGTGTAGCGTTGGATTACGCCACTGAGCTTGTAAAATCCTTTCGGTACAACTTCACCATTGTGCAAAAGCTTTTCAATGAGCATGGTGTCCCACACGTTGTTGAGCACCACCCCTGCTTTCTTCAAAAACTTGTAGTCAAACACTGCGTTGTGCAAGAGCTTCATGCGCTTGTCAGTGAGCAACACTCCAATCTCTGGGTACATCGTTTGACGTACATCAAAGATGACCTGGTCGGTGGCGTTGCCCACTTGCACAAGCAGCAAAGAGTCTTCAATAAAGTCTAACCCAGTAGTCTCGCAGTCCAGTTGTAGAAAAGGACTTTGACTCAAGACATCTAGGGCTTGGCTTGCAGTGATGTGTGTGATTTGACCTTGGTAGTCAAGTCTGTTTTGGGCAGTTACCAAGTAAATCATAGAGGAACCGAGTTCCATTCAGATCGTGGCCGTTGCACAGAGATGTAATACTGCCAGTGTGGGGCAGATTCTGTCCAAAAGTCACGCTCTTTGTACCGCCAAAAGTTGTATTTGAAACCGTCTTTGGCTTTGACAGTATACCTAAAGCGTCCTTCGAGTTCGAAGTACATAGGCCTACCGCTGATGTTTGCCCAAAGCTGCAATGCGTCGTCTTTGAGGTCTGTACTCCACATCCAACCATAGCGAGACTCATACCAAGTAGAGCACTCATAAGGGCCGTTGTAGTTGTATGTCCCAGCGGGGACAGGGTCATGAACATATGCTGGACATAGTTCACGGTTTAAATAGCATCCGCTTAGCAAACAGATCGCTCCAAGAGCAATGCTTCCCCTAAAAACTTCTGCTGTACATCGAATGAAGGACATGCTTTGTTTGAGATTTGATTGTGTCCAATAACCTTTAGGGGTTGCTGTAGAATGGTTCCTAAAGACAGGATCAACGCACTCATTGCAGTGTGTTGCTTTTCATTTAAAGTGTCTTTAGGGTTCATTGCTGCATCGCATCCTCCAGCATAACAAATGCCTATGCTTTGGCCGTTGTGTCCTTGCGCATGGGCTCCGACTTTGTCAATGTGCCGTCCGATATGAACGTTACCGTCTAGATCTATGAAATAGTGGTATCCCACCATATCAAAATCACGTGCTTTGTGCCACCTGTCGATGTCTTCGATGGTGACTTCACGGTTTTCAGGAGTGGCTGAGCAATGGATAACAATGGTGTGTATTGTAGAGAGTGGTCTTGTAGCCATAGAATTAATAGAGATGAATGGTTTCAAAATCTGGACATTCATTTGTCCAGCAGTCACCTTGGAACATTAAGCTGTCCCAGTTTGAACTTGCTTCTTCGATGATCATGCCATCGATGGTTGCAGAAACGATAGACTGAACTTTGTCACAGCACTTGGCGTCACATTGAGTCCAGTCTAAATAGTGGGCAACACCGTCTTTGTAGCCCCAGGTGTATAGATCCATCTGGATTGTAGGTCCAGTGCATGCCGTTGGTGTAAGCAACAGGGCGAGTAAAAAAAGGGTTATGCCGCGATACATAGAGATAGAGAGTAGAGAAGGAAGGCGTAAAGAGCAACCAGAGCCCAGGAGAGTTTAGTCTCACGAGGTAGATGCCATAAACGGGAGAGAGTTCCGCTGAACATACAAAAGATTTAGCTGTAATAGTAAGTGACGGGGGTTAATCGTCTTTGCTATGCGCAATAAAAACCTGTAAAACCCTACTGAGGGAGAGAACCACCTTCGTCCTCCCCCCTTTCGAGTTTTTCGCTATGAAAAATGCTATCTGTACTGCTTGTTTACAGCAGTTTCTGTAATAGACATGATGTCTTCACAGCGTGCTTTCATGTCATCAGTGACATAGTCACCTTCTAAGAAATTGCGCAAGTCTGCGTTGTTCTCAACTGCCAGTTGAAACTCGCTAACCCAAGCGTCTTCTCCGAAGATAGAATAAATGGCTTTATTCATGTCTTCCTCACGAGTGCAGATATATTCCTTGTTGATGTGGCCGTTGATGATGGTGGTTATGCCAGCATACATGTAGCATTCGTCAAGGTATCTAATGGTAGAATCTACCTTGTGGTCTTTGCTCAGTTCAATTAAAGCTTGGATGCAAGGGTTCCATGCAGTGTGCCACTTGCATGTCAAAATACTGTCAGCAGCAAATCCGGCATGTTCCGGCACCATTTGAGTGTGCACGTCACGAACGTAATAGACATCCCACTTGGTTCCCCAAGCTTGGACTCTACGAGAGTTTAGCTCCTTAGCATAATTCTCGTTTGGATCACCTACAAAGGTTTTGAGAAACCCTGGGTGTTTACTGTGGTTGGTTGCAATGGCTTTGAGAAGCTCGCCCATCTTGTCTATGATAGGCGTTGGTCCTTGCAACCGTACTTCGGTGTAGGTATTGTTTGGCATAACAATAGGAAGAAGGCGTGAGCTAGCAGAACCGTAACTGCTATGACAAACTCGGTTTTTGATTAGCTCACTAAGCCTTCAATCAGCTTTAGACGTCAAGCGTAGCGCCTTTAGTGACTGTAGCTTCTTCTCCGGTAGTCTCCACAATGGAAACCGGAAGGACCATTTCGCCGCCTGGCTTGTAGCCATCCCAACGCATCATGGTAGCCAAAGACTTAGCCCATGTAGCGCTGCCTTCGAAGTCTGGGACAAACAACGTAGCGGAAGTGTACGACTTGCCCTTGATGTCGTATGGCTGTACGTCACAACGCATAGGCTGGCCCATAACGGGAGCGCCAATTGCCATTGGGAACAAGTGGTTCCATGGGCTGTCTACTCCGTCCTTCCATGAGTTGACTACAAAAGTCTTGCTCTTGGATACCACCACTTCTTCGGTGCTGGTAATGGGGTTAAACCGAGTCACTGCTTGTTGAGCTGTGATGGTGATGGTGGCATATTCGTGGCCTTTGATGTCCGTTTTAGTGTCGGAGCGGTCTGTAATGGCTGCGAACCATTCGTTCTGTGATGCTGTAGGCATATCTGTATTGTTTAATGTTTAGAGAGTTGTGTCTATTTGAAAGGCTGACACAGCCGTGTAGAGAGTTGCTATCATTTCTTCATCGCGAAACACATAAAATGCTTCGTGAATCTGCTGCTGATAGCGCGCAGGGAGGGTGCCAGTGAGGAATTCGTAACGCAGTTGATTGGATGGTGACAGGAATAGTAAAAAGTCACCTCGGTTGATAGCGGCGTTCAATTGCTTTGGCTTTCTCAAGTTCATCTTCTGTAAGAGTTAGTATGCGTATATGGGTTTGCTTTATGAGGTCCTGGCAAAGTGCGCAGTCCTCATATTGTTCTGTTTCTAGGTAAGCTTCAATGGCATGCTTGAGCGCCCAAGGCCATTGAGTGATTGAGTATTCGACGCTGAATGGGTCGCTTAAAGTCAACACGTGGATGTTGTTCTTTAAGCACTGTTGTACACCTTTGACTACGTACTGGATCCACTTGGTGCGGAGCCGCTGAGCAGTCTTAGGTTTAGGAGCATCTTGCTGATCGTCGTGATCAGGACTTAGAGTTTCCATGGTTGATGTCAGATTCCGCTACATTCAAAGCATCCTCGAGAACCTGTACCGTAAAGAGCTTGCGCTGTTGTGGGTCGTTGGTAGCAGGAGCTTCAGACTGTTCCCACAGATCAAGGTCATCTTCGGTCAAGTCTGGTGGAGGCGGAGGTGGAGGAGAGTGCTTGAGAGACTCTATCTCTGCTTCTAATGCTGCTATGGCTCTGTGACTGAGTTCAAGATGATGCTCTAAGTCTTGGCCTGTTTCTAGCAAGCCATCGATAGAGTTCTTTAAGTCACGCTTGACAGCAATATGAAGCCGACCTTCCTTACGGATGGTGTTCAGGTCTTTGCGAAGCTTCTTGTTGACCTCGGAGAGCTCATTGATGTAGTCATCAATAGCTACGTAGCCGTCAGACTCCGCTTTAACGCGTTGCCGGTGTGCGAAATATGAAGCTGTTGCAGCTAGAATGACGCAAATGGACAAGATGATGCCCAAGTAAAACATGTTAATCATGGTGTAAAGAATTAGAGAGTTTTAGTGTTTGAATGTTTATGCCTTGTGCTGTGGCATTAGGCTCAATACGGAACTCGTTGAACATGTACTGTCCGACGATGTCCTTAGCTTCAGTTGGGTCGGTAGCCCATACTATTAAACCGGTGGGGAGATTGTTTGTGATGATTGAATAAGCCTGCTTAGCAGACCGAATGCGTGTAGAGAGTAGAGACATGGTGTAGAGAAATGAAGGAACGCTACCCCACACCATAGTCTTCTTTTTACGATATGGCGCGCATAGCGTATCGGGTGCTACTCAAAGGCAGCTACATTGTTTTTGCACCCTTATACAAGGGCTGTTCATGAGGAGTGTAAAAGGGGACGCCTTTGCGCCCCCTTCCACCTAACGACTTCGACCAATGACGACGAAGCCTACCTTTACCATGAGGGTGGAGAAAGAAGTAACTAAGCTATCAACACACCTATAGGGAGCTATCCTATAGTAACCTCGTGGTATACTGTGTGTCTTGCATGTGCACATACTGCTCTCCCAGTGACGTAAGCCCTGTTGTTATTGGAAAGCATACTTAGTTACTTCATTTGTATCTGTCGTAGCGTGCCTCGTCAGGTTTGCTACTAGTATTTCTAAGGTCTTCACCATTAAATAGATTTAAGCACATGCGTCCATGCACCGAGACGGTCAGTTATCTAAGCTGTTATCATTAGCTTGGTCACTAAATCCGGTTGTGTGACTCGCGGTCGTCAACCCGCCCAACAATGTCTATTCTACTTTGGTTGAAGAGGCCGATGTTGGACTGCCCCTGATGCTGTATGTAAAGGCAGCACGGCGAAACACCGCACTATATCTTCTATCAGTACTGCGTAGAGTACATCGTTGTTTCTCAGAGCTGCTAATCCTTAGGTTTGAATAGAGCTATCTATTCCTAACTAGCATAACGTAAAACGATTGAAGACTGCCTATTCATGTTCCTTCAGCATTTGTGCGGGAGAGTGTACTGTGTCCGTAGACGTCATAAACAGCTACACTCTCCCTAACCTGGTATACGTCAGGCTGACGTAGCAATCGAATAGATTCAGACATGAGAAGCGATTGCACCTCACATGTCCTAATAGATAATGCACCCGAAGGCGACTTTTAGAATATGGACTGAATTGGATAACAAGGCACAGTCAAACCCCGTTTTTATAGACTTACACTATCAACACGCCTTCGAGTGATCAACTCTCCGTACCTATAATGGCAAACCCCTACTTTATCGGAGCTCCTGTCATGTCTTGCATCTAGAATACTGCTGGTCTTGGCTATATCCAGCACGTGTAAGTCCTGCCTTGTAGTAAGGCAGTTGTCGACGCAACCTCTGAATGACTTTAGAGAGTCAAACAGAGGCCACTTGTACGTTCAGGTACCATTAGGTGATGGTTAATTTGGCTAACATCACCGACAAACCAAGAGGTGGCATAGCCTCTTATGCGTGTTTAAGTCCTGTCTAGACTACTCTCAGTTGACTGACTCTAATCAGTCGGTTGAGAGCGTGGGGTACTCATCGGAGTCACTAACATGGTCAGTGTCTTGCCGATGGGAATCCTCTTTATCAAGTTCAGCTTGAAGCTGTCTATTTAGCGCCTCGTCACGTTCTGCTTCGACTGCGTTGTCTAAGCGGTGCTCCATCATAGCTTCGTTAAGCAGCCTGTCCTCCTCAAGGGCCTCAGCAACAGAAAGAGTAGTATCCTCATAGAAGGGAGTAACATTACCTTGCCTATCAAGAGACAAACAAAACCTATCATGCATCTTGTCTATAGTAGAGGAAGGAACATCATGGACAGAGATACCATCATGTCTGTTCTCCATGATGATGGTATGAATACGAAACTGCTGATCAGGTAGAAGCTCTTCATTGACTCGATTAGTGAAGTCAACGTAAGGCCACATCTCTTCAGTAGTGGTATTGGTGTTGTCTACAATGATGATACCGTCTGTATGCTTCATGTGCTTCATTTCATGAAGAGCACAGATGAAGTCAGCTTGAGCTTGGGTATGGCAAGCAGCAAGCTTGGTAGCATCAAAGCAGTAGTTGCCAAAGTCATCAGTCATGAAGGTGTCAGCACTGACGACACGCACGAAGCCCGGTGTGGACATGGCAACTAAGGTTTGAGCGAATGTGGATTTGCCTGAGCCAGGTAAACCGCGTAGGATGATTACTGTATTCATATGTTAAGGGTTAGAGAGTTGTATCTGAATGGGTATTGTATGGTGTAGAATTGTAATGCAGCATGTCAAAGAGCGGGTTGCTAAGTTGCATAATACAGAGTATTGTTTGGCTTGAGGTGCTTGCTAAGAAGGGGTGAAACAGGGTGTATATTGCTGCAACACACTCACAACCAATCAGTTAGGATGTGCATAACTCGTTAGCTTAAGCGGTATAGGCTTCTGTATAAGACTGCACCCCCCAAGCAAAGTCTTCTTTTAAAACCAGCAGTGCTTGGCAGCGTTTGGTAGTGCTTGTCAGGGCTTGCAGAGTAGTGCTTGCTAGGCCTTGCATGGGCTGGGCAGGGCTGAGCCTGGGCTACGCGAGGCTGGCTGTGTTCTTTTTAGCAACGCTAAACAGGCCACCCGGTTAGGGGTGACCTGCGTAACGTGGCAAGAGCCGGAAGAACCTCAATCCGGCAAATCTATTGTTTTGACCTCGCGTTCATCAAACCACAAACGGTAATCAGAACCATCCTCGGCCGCAAATGCAGTGCACTGGCTGAGAATCCTCTTTTTACCGAGGGCTGTGTGAACCGGGTTGTTCAGGTCCAACATAGAAATCCTCACAAGTTCCTCACTCACTACACCATTCTCTCCTGTTACGGAGAATCTAGCATAGCTCGTGCTCTTTGTGGGGTCTTTTGTGTTGACCTTCTCGCAAAAGTCTATCACAGTGGTAGGACAATGGCGTGTTGGAACCTTGGCAGTAGGCTGCTGGTCCACTTGGGGAGCAATTTGGTCGCTCATGGTAGTTGGGTGTGCCATTGGGATAGGTTTGCCCAAAGCACACGCTCCTGCACAGAAAAGTCTTCTTTTTAGACATCCAGTTACGTCTTTGAGAATCAAGCCACGTCTTCTTTTTACAACAGGTCGTCTTTGCCTCCATTGGGCTGGCGCCCGTGGTTGCTGCTCGGCTCTTAGCACGAGTGTGCTGCTTACCCCCACCACCCGAAGGTGGCAGGGGATCGCGGCTACGAACATGGCAATCACTCTAATACGATTTTAGTTCACCCTCACGTACTGTAAAGTCTCACTATTCTTGATACGCAGCTTCAGAATATCCAAGTCCTTATTGGAGATGGTCGCAGACCACATAGTATCACTAAGGGTATCATAGTCCTCATTCTGAATGACGCGCTCAATCTCAAGCTTTACAATTTGTGTACCTGCCAGCTTAGTACAAGAAACACTCCAAGAGGCTTTACTGGGAAGCATTGACTGCAACATGCCAATCTGATGTATGACATCGTCATGGGTTACATGGTCTATTTCGTTGTTGCTCTTCATGGTAAAAGGTTAACAGGAGCGACGTTGCCCCTGCTATCCCCGAGCAAAGCCATCTTTTTAGACATCCTATAAAGGGAGGAAACACAGGGAGCCGAAGCCCCCTGTTTCCATGTGTGTTGTACAATTAGCGAAATGGGATCACGCGGTCAACGATGCGGCAAAGCATCAGACCGACGTGGCCGTAGTGGTGTTCCAGGTTGTCCTGGATGTGACCGCACATCTCGGCGTAAGCCTCAAAGTGCTTACCGCCGGAGTGGTAGTCGCGATGCATGGCGCGATGCATGCGTGCGTACTCTTGGAGACCGCGGTACAGGTTGGTGATATGTTTAATCATAGCTAGCACCTATTAAAGCCTTCTTTTTAGACACCCTACAACGTCTTTGCTGTGTTTGCTACGCACTCTCCATCCCACCCAAGCTGCCACTGACATGGGTTACATGTCAGGGCAGTCAAGGGCAGAATCATTCAGGTCAAGCCCATGCCAAGCTCGGCACACGGCTGTGGCTCTGCTTCCTCTGGCTCAACTTCGACTACTTCAGCCGGAGCAAAGAAGATTCCACGCTTCCGCAGATTAGGGATGACAAATAGCATCATCATGTTGTCGCACTCGAGAAGACGCTTACCACGTCCCAAAGCAGGATGGTGTGCGTAAATCTCTGTGCGACGTGTGGTCATGTTCGTGACACACTGCAAACTGTGAAAGCTTCCGCGCAAAACAGTATCTGCATGCTCCTTAGCTGTGGCCATTTTTTGTTCAAGGGGCAGGCTCTTCCCGGTTACATCTTCACTCATGGTAAAAGAGTTGGCGCAAGCAACAGTGCTCACACACGCTCATCTCCATAAAAGCCATCTTTTTAGACACCCTCATAGGTGTCTTTGCTCTTCAGCCTCAGCACCCAAGTCGTATGGGAGCCGGCAGCACCCAATAAAAAGGTAGAATCTCACCTACCCCGAAGGGCAGGTGGATTCCAGTTTAGGTCAGAAGTCCAGTTCATCACTCATGTGATCCAACCATTCCTGTTCCTCTCGGTCCAGGTCCTCCCGTTCAGGGAAGATGATAACCTCACGAGGCTTATCCGTACAGTTCCATGTTACGGTTACTCCAAGTTCCCGCTCAATCATCAGCACATCCTCATAGCAGATGAGCATACTCTCAAGAGAACGACCCCTGAAACGGGCCATCGGCTCACTGATAGAGGTGACATGAACATTGTCCATACGCACCTCAAACAAATAATTGTACCTATAGTTTCCATCCTCATCAGGCGTGGGGAAAGCGACCAGTACATTAGCATCCTTACCTGTGAGGGTAGGATTCAAGAGCTGGGCCGAGACGTACTCGGCCATTTCTGTTATATGTTCCATAGCTCATCCCAACCGAAGTGCTCTTTTAACCCCAGGGGGTATCTGATGCTCCTCGCACTTGCGGGGGGCTTGATTCTAAGTGGTCCTCACACTCACTATTTTGAACTACTCCCCCATTATTTTGAAGGGGGCTTTATATGTGTGTAAGAATCAAGGGGGTAGGGGGTACTTAAAGTCCTACGTATACGCCTACAAAACGTTGAATAAAAGAGCTGTATTACGTAATTGCGTGTTTTATGCGGAGTTATATTTGGACATGCCTGCTTCGTCAATTATCCTTCCTAAGGAGTTGAGCCATTACAGTGTTGAAACTGTAGGTCTCGTTATTGAAGCCATTAAGTTGTACGGTTACAACACTGCCATCGGCAAGTTTGTCCTAGCTGGTTTTAATGACAGTATTGAGATCGCTTATGTCTTTTCTAAAGACAAGGATCTTCTTGAAACTGTTATGCAGCTGTTTGAAGAAAGGAAAAAAGGATCACTACTGTTACAGAACGTGTAGCGAGTAGAAGATGGCTGTAAGCTCTTTGTCTTCTATCTAATTCTTCTTTGTACTCTTTCAAGAGTTGTAGCAAGTTGGTTACTTGTTGTTCTTGTATTTGGTACTTCTTTTCAAGTACTTCAATCCTGTTCAGGATCTCTTGGCGGATACGGCGAGAGTACATTATGACAGAAGACAGACGTTAGATGTGGCTTCGTCTAAACTTTCAAAACTTAGCAGCGTCACTATCGTTCCTCGCGAAGGCTACGCCTTCATTTTGGTTAAGAGAAAAGAATTAGTCTATGCTAACGCACGTAGAAGCTACGTGTAATATTTGACAATAGCAACCATTGTTTAAAATATTATTTTGCATAGGAATGGTTTAGGTTCAATCACACCCTTTAGTACAGAATCCTAAGTGGTTTTGTTTGCCAGGAGAGTACATGCCTCTTACAATAGAGACATGGAGAGTTACTCCGAATATCTAGGCGTAGGGACTAAGGTCTACAGTGTATTCCACTGTGACCTCTATACGATCAGCATTGTCCAGGACGGACAAGGCGAGCTTTTAGAAGTGAGTTGTGAGACGGATCTGCCTGTGGGAGTTAGCCCCAAGGAGTTTGACCCTTTCGAAGAGTAGGGATCTCTACTTCTTTGCCATTCACCATTAAGGTATGCTTGGCTTTTCCGTGGTGCTGGTTGTAGTTGTTTTTCCAGCGTGCCACTTCTTGCTTCTTGTGCAAGTACTCTGCTGCCATCTTAGATCGGTAGTCAACCAGGCTACTCATGATCATTTCTCCTTCTTCATAGAAGATGGTAAGATCTCCCCACGCCACTTTTGCTCTTACGATACACGAAGTGTCTGACCGGTTCTCCACTTCCATGGATTCGATTAAGTCAGCAGGTACACCATTTTGTCTGCACCCTTCTTCAAGGATCTGTTCAATGGCGTATGACTCGTTGGTTGCAAGCGCTTTAGAAGGCATATAGCTAAGATACAGAAGAACCTTCTGTTATAGTGAGGTGTTTTGTAGACGAGATTTCAATAAGTGTGCGTTACCTTCGCATCCCGAGTCACTGGGAAAAGTTCCACGGTTATTCCAAAAAGTTCCTAGAATTCATTTGAAACGAACCTGGAACTTATTTAACCCAGCGGCAGAGGAAGCGTAAGTAAAGTGTCTAAGTTGTTGAAATACAGGATGTAACACACACCCTGCGAGAATAGCTCAGTTGGTAGAGCACAACCTTGCCAAGGTTGTAGTACAGATAACCTAAGAGATTCAATAAGAGACACATACAGAAACAGCGATTTTACTCCATACCCTAAAGTTCCCAAAAAGTACCATGCTTACGGTGTCAGAACCTTCTAAAGGAAAGCGTTGGAAAATTCGGATTACGGATATGGAAACCAAGAAATCCGTGGTTTTTGTGAGTGGCAGAGTCGTAGGTGACACCACCCGCCCCCAAGATTTAAGCGAAGACGGCAAGGAGAAGTACTTCTACTGGCTCAAACGCGCGCTAGAAACTCGTATTTCCACCGGCTGGACTCCTAAACAGTTTGCAGGAAAGCCTAAAAAGTCTGTTCAACGCACAGCCTGGGAGCTTGCAGTGGATCAAACTTTGAAGACGATCAAAGGATTAGATCCTTGGTATGTGAAGCAAGTCCATCGACACGTAAATAGGATGATGGAAGACTTTGAAACGTTTCCTTCTCAAGACGAGTTTACTCGATTCATCAAAAAGCGTTTCAATACAGGCCGAACAACCATGCACATGGCCAAGCGTCGCTTCAGTGCGTTCTTCACCCATATGATCGATATGGAGTTGATTGACTACAATCCTGCAGAGAAGATCAAAGTCAGAACTCCGCAACCCACACGCAACCATGTTTACACCAAACAACAGCTCAGGGATCTCTTTGCTTATTTAAAAGAGCACAGGCCTACCTTATATGTATGCTGCTACCTCACTTACAAACTTTTCCTACGGCCCCACAAAGAGATTCGGCTTTTGAGGTGGGAATACTTTGATTGGGACAACGAAACAGTAAACATCCCTCCTAAGTATTCTAAGAACCGCAAGCCTCGTACTCTCCCATTAGACCAGGAGACCATATATGAGTTAAAGTGGTGGGGAGTAGAAACCGAAGGCTTTGTTATGGGAAGGGAGTTCAACCCAGACTACTTTAAAACTCAGTGGGGCAGGTTACGCAAGACATATAAGCTTGAACCCTACCAAACATTGTATAGTGTTCGGCACACTGCAGCTTGTTTGTTCTACAACGAACACAAGAACATCCATCAGTTAATGTTGGTTATGGGGCATGCCAGTACAGCCAGTACGTTGAATTACTTAAAAAATGCTCCTGTCCAACAGGCCGGCGTAGATGAGCTGAAAGTATTGAGCTTAAAGGAATAGTTCATTTTAATATCCATAAATTTTTCGACGCCTTTAAACGTCGTTTATTTGGCATAGGGTTGCATATGTGCATTACATACGTTACGTTAACCAAATAATCTATGGAATATGCAGTCTACCAACCCGGGTGTAGCATACCGGCTTTTCAATTTTAAGAGCGAGCAGTATCAAGAAGTTTTGTTTACCACCAAGGTAGATGGGCAATATGTTCCTGGTACGACCAATGAAGAGGTGATTGAAATGATGATCGACCGCTTTTATGAGCTAAACAAAAAGAGTTTTAGTTCAGAGAATCAGGTTGTTATCCTTTTGCTCAAAATCATTCGTCAGCAGCTGAGCAAAAGACTCAGTCGCAAAATTGAAAACGTCAAAAACTATGAGCAAAGTACAGGCCAGCGTAACCCTGAGGGATGATGCGCTGGGGTACTTAGAGGATTATCTCCGGTTGCTGAATGGGCTGTTGAAGCTTACAGGAACTGAGCTCAAAGTACTTGCAGCGTTTTTAGATTACGACAGTAGGATTTGTGCGACTCAACGGGCTCGCAAAATTGTAGCTGAAAAACTGCTAATGAAGAATGTAGCAGTCTTGAACAATTACGTGAAAGCATTAAAAGACAAGGGGTGCATCTATAAAGACGCTTCTGGCTTTTACCGCTACAACGCAATTGTTAGTCCTAAAGAAAACATTACGTCAATTGAATTCTTGCTGAAAGGCGCTGATGATTGAAATAACCTTTCAATTTCCCAAAGAACTTGATTTGGCTTTTGAGTATTTGAATTACCAGTTCAAAAGGTTTCAAGAAGAATCTATTGCATTACCTCAGCACGAAATAGCAATAGGAGACGAGGAGATTAGTATTCTAATGTGGTATGAAGATGATGAAGACTCTGATGAAGGAGGGTCAGATGATGATGATCCAATATGGCCATTGCCTCCAGAGCTTCCCTCTCCCATAAGCATGACGGAAATAGTGCCTAATTGGATTCAAACATGGACATAACATATAGCCGGTATTATGTACTAAGGTTAATGTTATTAGCAATAATGTGCATTGGCTAAGAATAGATTAAAGCATGAGATAGCGAAAGAGATTCAACAAGAGATTGGAGGAGATCTCGGTCCTATTCAAGAGGTTATAGAAAGCCAGTTTGCTTTCGTTAAGTACACCCTAGAGAAAGGGTGGTTTGATAGCGTGCGCTTGCCCTATTTCGGTAAGTTTTTCGTGAATCCTTATCGATTAAGAAAGCTCAACATATCCATTAATAACTACCGCAGTAGAAAACAAAATGAGTCTATTTCGAACTGAAGGCTTTCAAGTCGTTGTAGACCTCGAACTCAGAATCATTAGAGAGTTCAGAGAATTGATTGCAGAAGACAAGCACCGAGATAAGAAAAACGCTTTGATGTGGTTCGCCTACATCTACCATATGCACGACTACAAGAGTCCATATCAGCTATATGATGAATCTGAGCGGCACTTGCGTGTAGTCAAGGACATTTCATTGCCTGCAGACTTTAAGTTGACCAAACGTTTAAAGGCAGCCATTGTCAAATACGAGGAGTTGCAGACAACCCCTGCGGTTAAAACCCTCATTACAACCAAGCAGGCTTTGACCAGTGCTGAAAAAGCCATCGGTGCTTTAACACGGAAGATTGAGCTGTTGCTAGCTGAAGGTGACGACGATGAAAAAGACACCGTTGGCGACGCTGTCAAGAATGTGACCAAGCTGTTAGAGCTGGCAGAGCGGTTGCCCAAGATGACCGATGTGATCAATGGGCTTGAAGACCGAGTTAAAAAAGAGCAGTCAGGAGAATCGAAGCTTCGCGGAGGCGGAACCAAAGGAATGTTCGAGGACTGATGCTTGTTAATACCCAGTTGTTTCGTGAGCCAGCCAATTGTTTCCTTAAAAAGGGCTGGTACACAGATGCACCTCCGGGTAGCCAAGAGTTCTACAACTATTGGACTCAAGAGTTAGAACGGTGTCGCAATGGATATACCGTGGGTGGAACCTCTATTACAGGACACCACTATTTCTACTTGAACTACTGCCAGATCAAGCTGACTGAACAAGTCAAAGGCACAAGCGCTACCAAAAGCATTGCTTTCCCGCACTTCTGGGATGGCGACTACGAGTACTTCTGGCTTATGGACATTGCCCGTAAAGGCATTACTCCAGCTCGCTTAAAGAAGTTGGGGTTGAGTACATCTATTGAAGATCGATGGTTGAATGGTGGCCATCATCTGATTGTGTCTAAAGCGCGTCGTAAAGGATTCTCCTACAAGAACGCCGCCATTACAACCAACACCTACAACACGGTTCGAAACAGCTACACGTTGCTGTGCGCATTTGACAAGAAGTACCTGTACCCCAAAGGGATCATGACCATGGCAGCAGCCAACATGGATTTCTTAAACGAACATACCGGATGGTCTAAAAGGCGCAGTCAGATTGACAAGCAGAACCACAAGAAAGCTTCTTACCTGGAATACATCAACAATCAAGGTGTAGAGAAAGGATACAAAAGTGAGGTGGAGGCAATCACCTTTAAAGACAACCCAGACGCAGCTCGTGGTAAAGACGCTACCCTGGTGATTTTCGAAGAAGCAGGCGCTTTCTCCAACCTAAAAAACACCTTTATGGCTACCCGTCCTACCGTAGAAGACGGTGGAATCACAACGGGACAGATGATCATCTTCGGTACAGGTGGTGACATGGATGGAGGCACGATTGACTTCGAGTCTATGTTCTACAACCCTACGCCTTACAACCTGCTTCCAGTAAACAACATCTGGGACGACGGGGGAGACGGCACCCACTGCGGGTGGTTCTTTCCTTCCTATCGTAACAAAGTAGGATTTATGGATAAGGATGGAAACAGCTTATCCGACAAAGCTCAATTTCACGAGGAGAATGAGCGTGAACGCATAAAAACAGAGTCAAAAGATGCAAGAGTTTATGATAAACACATTACTGAATATCCTTGGAAACCTCGAGAAGCTTTCCTCCAAACTAGCAGCAATGTGTTCCCAACTGCTGCTTTAGTAGAACACCGAGGCAATTTGGTGCGGTCTAAAAAACTAGACAGTGTTGGTACACCTGGGTACATCCTAGAAACAAGCGAAGGTTTAAAGTTCCGTCCGTCTGACAAAGTCAGGCCCATCACCAAGTTTCCGCATCAAAAAGGGGACGACATCACCGGATGTGTGGTCATGTATCAAAGTCCTTATCGAGACTCTGATGGTCAGATCCCCAACAACCTGTATTTCATAGCCCATGACCCCTACGCTCATGACACCTCCACAGGCAACAGTCTAGGATCGGCCTATGTATTCAAGCGCCCTAATCCTTTTAGTAAGCCTGATGACATGATTGTGGCCAGCTATGTAGGGAGACCAGAGACTCAAGATGATTACAACAGCACCTTGTTTCTTCTATCAGAGTACTACAACGCGCGCATTGGGTTTGAGAACGACCGAGGTGAAGTCATCCCGTATGCCAAGCGAACCAAAAGCCTGCATCGTCTTATGGAAGAGGTGGAGCTTTTTGACAGGTCCAATGGGTTTAAAGCCAAAAGTTTAGGTAGAAACTATGGCTTGAGTATGGGTTCTAAGCAACGCAAGAGCCAAGCCGTGTTGTACCTGCGCGACTGGCTTAAAGAAAAGCGATCAAAAAACGCAACCGGGGAGTGGAAGCTCAACCTGCACAACATCTACGACATAGCTCTCATTGACGAGCTCATCAAGTGGAACGACCAAGGAAACTTTGACCGGGCTTCAGCCTTGCTGATAGGGATGTTCTTCATGATGGACCTCTACGATAAGCCGGTAGAACAACAATCTGAAACCATTGATACGGGCTTTTTCTCCCGTGAACTCTTTGTCTAATGTCAAAAAATCACATCCCTAAACAAAAGGTCTCTCGCGCGAAGAAGACCAAAACCTGGGGCATCAATTCCGTAAAAGGATTCATCCAAGAATCCAACTTCAACATGACGGGTAAGCACGACTTACTCAAGTTCTATGAAGCTTACAACGGACACATGAACGAAGGTGACTACAACTATGTCACCAACCCTTATAACACGCCAGGTAAGCAAAAGAATTTTCCGGCTAAGCTTCGCAACTACAACATTATTAAACCAGTCATTGACTTGTTGCTTGGAGAAAAGACTTCTCGTCCCAGCAACTTTATGGTGACCGTGTCTAATGATGATGCAGTAACCAAAATGGCTGAGGAGCAAAAGGAGATGGTTCTTCAAAACCTCCGGCAGCTCTTTGTAAATACCTTAAACCAGCAAGGTGTTGATACAGGTCAGCCTAATCAAGAAGCCAAGACTCCTGCTCAAGTAGAGGAGTATATGAATACAAGCTACCAAGATGGTAGAGCCATTGTAGGGCAGCAGGTCTTGAACTACTTGCGGGACAACTTAGATATGGAAGACAAGCTTATGCGCGGCTTCTTTGACTGGCTTTGTAGTGGTTATGTATACAGCTACAAAGGGGTGTGTATGGATGACGTCGAGTATGAGGTTGTAAGCCCTTTGGATATCGACTACTCTATGTCACCTGACCTGGAGTTTATTGAAGATGGTGATTGGGTAGTACGCAGGCAGTTGATGAGCGTCAATGCAGTGGTTGATCAGTTCTATGACTTGCTGTCAGAGCAAGAGATTGATCAGCTCGAAGACCACAGCCGAAACAACTCTACTTCCTTTTCCATCCCGTTTCTACAACGTGTGGAAAACGACTTTGGAGACAAGGGCCGCTTTGTAGAAGTCATGCATGTTTGCTGGAAGAGCTTTCGCAAGGTGGGTGTGCTCAGTTACATCGATGAGTTTGGTGTAAAGCAAATGAGTTTGGTAAGCGATTCCTACAAAACAGATCGCGAAAACGGAGAAGAGACTGAGTGGTATTGGATCAACGAGGTTTGGGAAGGGTATCAAATTGACAATGACATCTATGTCGGGATCAACCCTATGGAAGGCCAGCGCACTTCTATCTCCAATATCTCTAAGTGCAAGCTTCCCTACAACGGTAGAGCTTACTCCAATAGGCATTCAGAAAACGTCAGTGTAGTGTCTTTAGGCATGCCCTATCAGATCCTGTACAACGTATTCCACTACCGGTTGGAACTGACCATTGCTAAAAACAAGGACAAGATTGCTTTGATTGAGATGAACACCATTCCCAAGCGTCATGGTTGGGACGAAGAGAAGTTCATGTATTACGCAGACGCTATGGGCTTTGCGTTTATCGACTCTACAGCTGAGGGTAAAAACAACGAGCGTGTATCCTTTAACCAGTACCAAGTATTGGACATGTCTTTAGGTCAGTATATGGCTCAGCAAATTGAGCTGTTGCGTGCTATCAAAGAAGAGTGGGAAGAGTTGTTGGGAATCTCTAGGCAACGCAAAGGCCAAGTCATGGCTTCAGACGGTACTGGTTCTACTAAAAGTGCCATTGCTCAGAGTACTGCCATCACCGAAGAGATCTTCAGGAAGTTCGAGAAGTTTGAACAGAAAGAGATGCAAGGGCTGCTTGACATCTCTAAGCACGCATTTAGAGATGGCAAGAAGGTGCAGTACATCACAGATGACTACCGCAACGCTTGGCTAGACATTGAAGGCGTCTCTTACCAGGAGAGTGAGTTTGGAATTTTTGCTAAGAATTCTGCTCAAGAAAATCAGAAGATGGAGCAGATGCGAGGCCTGCTTCAAGCCATGGCTCAAAATGGCGTTGGACCTAAATCCATTGCAGAGATTCTTGATGCAGACAACTTCTCAAGGATCAAGCAGCTCGCTGACAAAGTAGAGCAAAAGCAAGCTGAGATGGGTCAAGCTGCTCAGAAGTCAGAGGAGAAGAAAGAGCATGGGAAGCTTCAATTGGAATTGCAAAAGCTTCAAGCAGAACAATCTCATGAAGCTCAACAAAACGAAATGGACCGTCAGACCAAACTTGAAGTGGCTCATATCCAAGCTTCTAGTAAGGATACGGACCACAATAACGATGGAAAAACGGATAACAAATAACGAGTTCTGTTTTTCTTGGAATAATATTCCATATAACCTACATTCAATACGATGGCCGAAAGTAAAGAGTTGGGCTTAGATAGCCTTAAAGGAGTAGACTGGCTGAACGATTCAGCGCCTGCACCTCCAGCACCTCCAGAATCTTCAGCGGAAGTTCCTGCTGAAAATTTAGAAGAATCTTCTGTTATGGAGCAACCTGAGGTGGCCCCCGATACGCAAGTTCAGGAGCCTGTAGCAGAAGTTGAAGAACCGGTAGATGCGCCGGAAGAACCTGTAGAACCTATTGCCGCAGCACCCCCAGCGGAAGCTGAGGAAGAGCCAGGGGTAATTCAAACCCTGACTCAGCGGTTGGGTTATGAAGTAGAAGGGGACTTTTCTGATGACTACGATGGTCTAGAAAAGTATACTGCTGCTGTAGCAAGCAAGATTGCTGAAGAGCAACTTGGTAATATTTTCAATCAGTACCCTGACGTACGAGAATACTTTCAGTACCGCAGTAACAATGGAGATCCATTAAAGTATTTCCAAGCACAACAAGCGGAGATGGACTACGGCGCTATGGCTGTAGATGACAACGTTGCTACTCAAAGGCGCGTTGTACAAGATGGTATGCGGTCTCAAGGTTTTGGAGATGAAGACATCTCTAAAATGATGGACGCATATGAAGATGCAGGCATTCTAAAAGACAATGCCGAAGTCTACCTAGGCCATCTCCAGCGCAATCAAACTGCTCAAAAGCAAACCCTTTTGCAGCAGCAAGAAGCGCAAGCGGCACAACAACGTGCCGAAGCCGAACAATACTGGCAACAAGTGTCTAAGACTGTTGATTCTGGCGAGCTCAAAGGCCTGCAGATTCCTCAAAGACAACGCAAACAGTTTTACGACTGGATGACATTACCGGTAGATCAAAAAGGAGCGACTCAACGCGACGTAGACCGAAGTCAACTTGATACCGAAACAGCACTAGCTCTAGAATATTTGATTTATCAAGGATTTGATTTAACGAAGCTTTCCCGCAACGTAGCCAAAACCAAAACAACTCAAAGCTTGAAAGCCAAGCTTCAAAGTTCTCCATCCGCTTCGACTAGGATGAAGTCACGTAGCAAGTCGACTGTAACCAAGGCATCACCCCTTCCTTCACTTCGGGACTTGCTATAACCTTTAATCTGACTAATCTATGTCTGACAATTTGAAAAAGTTGCGTCTTTACGAAGACGTATTTAATTCTGATGGGATGACCGACGAGAACTCGTTGGCCAATGCTCTGATGACCCAACCGGATGTTCTTTCTCCGGTAATCACGCACCTTTCTGGGCGCGAAGACAAGCGTTTCCCACTCTCCTTCCTTACCGAGGGTATGGGCAACGTGAAGTACATCAATGATGTTGAGTATGACTACCCTGTTATGGGGCGCTTGAACAAAAGCGTTCCGTGCGTTGGGAATGGTACAATCTCTGTCAATGGAGGTACTGTCTCTTTCACTGATCGTTGGTTTGTTAAGAACTACATCATTGAGTTCGGTGATACTAACAACACCCAGGTTCGTTTGACCGGGGACCCCGTGCAGACTGCCGGTGGTTGGAAGTACAACTGTGAGTTGGTAACCAGTGACAACACAATTACTGTAGGCTCCAGCAATTTGGCTGGTAAGCTGGCTGTTCAGCTCTTTGCTGCTAACGCGTTCTCCGGATCACGTGGTAACGAGAGCAACTGGGTCGCGCCATCCAAAATGCGCAACCAGATCAGCTTGATTCGTAAGTCATACCGCTACGAGGGTAACATGCCCGACCGTGTGGTGAACTTCGAATTCAACGTCGGTGGCCGTTCAACCAACTTGTGGTACGACTTTGAGGAGTACCAGCACATGTTGCGTTGGAAGGAGGAGACTGAGCTTGCTATGTGGTACTCACGTTACAACCGTGATTCTGACGGACTCATTCACCTTCGTGATGAGAACGGCAAGGTTATTCCTTTGGGCAGCGGTGTGATCGAGCAGATCCCGAACGTAGACACATACTCTGTGTTGACGGCAGCCAAGCTGAAGGGTGTGGTTCGTGATGCTCTGTATGGTGCGTCTGATGCTTCCGACATGAACATTGTTCTCTTCACCGGCCTCGGTGGAATGGAAGAGTTTGACAACGCCATGAAGGATGAGCTTTCTAGCCAGACTTACATCAAGAACACCGATCCCGGATCGTTCGTTGGTGGAAGTGGTCGGAACCTTTCCTTGGGTGGTTTCTTCACTCAGTACCAGCACATCGATGGTCACACCATCACTGTGCGTCACTTGCCCTTGTTTGATCACGGTGCACGTGCTCTTGCTAGTGAGCGTCACCCTGTTACGGGTCTCCCACTTGAGAGCTACCGCATGATCTTCTTGGACATGAGCACATACGACGGAGAGAACAACGTCAGCATGATTACCCGGAAGAACCGTGAGTTGGTTCGTTGGGCAGTCGCTGGTGCTTCTGTTCCTCCTGGGTTTGCAGGAAACGCCTTGCGCGCGACCGACGTAGACGGATCTGCAGTGCACTTCCTTAAGGAGTGTGGTATCAGCATCCGCCGTGCTACGAATTGCTTGCACCTGGAGTGCGTGCGTAGCTAAACAATTTAAGATAGGGGGAGGGTCAAACAGGCTCTCCCCTATATCTAACAATCTATTTCATGGCTGTACGTAAAGGCTTGTGGGCGAACATTCACGCAAAAAGAAAGCGCATTGCTAGCGGTTCTGGAGAACGGATGCGCGCAGCGGGTAGTAAAGGCGCGCCTACAACAGCAGCTATGAAAGCATCTAAAAGCAAGAAAAAAAGCCGCAAAAAACGGAAGTGATGCCTGTCAAGAAAAAAAGACAAGCTTCCATTCGGCGCACTACACGTGGTAAAGGGGCCAACTACCGCTCTACCAAGTCTGGTGCTGGTATGACTAAAAAGGGCGTTGCTGCCCATCGAAGAGCTAACCCAGGGTCCAAGCTAAAAACAGCTGTTACGGGTAAAGTAAAGAAGGGATCAAAATCGGCTAAACGCCGCAAGTCGTATTGCGCTCGCTCACTGGGACAGCTTAAAAGAAGCAGCGCTAAAACTCGTAATAATCCTAACTCACGTATTCGTCAAGCACGAAGACGTTGGAAATGCTAAGTCATGCCCTACAAAACATCTAAGAAATCCAAGAAGCGCATTATGCGTGCTGGGGGTACTTCTCCAGTAAGTACTCGTCCTGCACCGAAAAACCGGTACGAACGGGATAAGCAGCAAGAGCTAAAAGGTAAAGCAGAAGCTGAGATCAAAAAGCAGAATGCAGCTTTGACTAAAAAACGCGCTGCCGCTAAAGCCAAAAAAGCAGCAGAAGCTAAAGTGGCTAAAGGGAAAGCTGCTGGCAAAACCATTGCAGCAACCAATATCAATGCTAAAGGAGTTAGAAAAGCTTTGGGTAAAGGCACTGTAGGAGCAGGGAAGGTTAATTTGTCTCGGCCTAAAACTCCTCCTAAGCCTAAAAGCGCATATGCATCAGCCAAGAAAAAAGTTAGCAATCTTGATTCGCTAGTTTCTCGTCGTAATAAATTGACCAAAGGCACTCCTGAATACAATCGGGTTCAGAACAAGATTAACTCTGCATACGGTAAAGGCCCGCAGCGTGACGCTTCTATTAAAAAGGCAACTGCTAAGAAAGCAGGCCCTGTGTCTTCTGGAAAAAAGCCTACGTTGAAACTGGCAAAGGCTCCTGCTAAGCCAACTCAAACACCTGCACAAAAGCGTAAGGCCGCTGCTGCAAAAAGGAAGACCGGTCGTAAAGCTACTAGTGCTAGTCGTAAAACAGCAAGCAAGGCTAAACGCGGTTTGGCTAAGTCTAATCGCGAGATTAAGTCTATTGCTAACAAGGCCAGCAAAGCTCGTAAGAAGGCTGCTATCCGTCGTATTCGCAAAGGATGAACGAGGAAGACGACATCAGCTTCTTGAATCCAAAACGGGTTAAGAAGACTGAAGACAAGATGGAAAGCGGAGAGCTGACCTGCAACATTGACAATCCCGAAGAGTGCGAAAGCTGTAGTGGATGAAGAAGTTTAACGGACATCGTTGCGAAAAGCGCAACCTGCCGGAAGCTGTTCTAGGCGTAAGATTCAATTCTCTAGGGCAGGGGACACGCGTGCAGTCAAACAAAACAAAGGTGGCTGCACGCCCCAAGAATTACGTAGAAACCCCCAACCATATAAATAAGTAATGAGCGAAAAGATTGTTTACCTGTTGCGTCGTGACAACACCACAAACTTGCCCGATGACGTATATGTAGACGCTAAGCGTCGTGTAGGTAGTGTCTTTGACAAGAACGGCAACCTTGTAAAAGGATTGAGCCTTCAAGAGCAAAAGTCTATCCTGCCTCACATCATTGGTATGGAGAACAACGATCCTGGATGGAACAACGCAGTGCGTAGGTTTTATGCAGAGATGAGCATTGAAGTTCCTCAGAAGGGAGTGGAGTTTGACATTTCAACTGAGGAAGATGGCCGTCCTAATAATCCTATGGATTACGTCAAGTTTCGTTTTGCGATTAACCACCCGCACGTAGCCGAAGAAGAAGACAAGGACATCAACGGTACTCGGTACTACTTCTTTGATCCAAAGCAAGACGAGCAAGAGCGTGTGGCTGAAACGCGTCAGCGTAAGGATGCTTACAAGAACTTGATCTTAATCTGTGAGGATGAAGCCCGTATGGACGTTGTAATGAAAGCCAATGGGGAGTCTGTAACTGACTTGACCAAAGACCAAAAAGAACTGGCGTTAGAAGAAATGATGGAAGCAGATCCTGCTGAATTTATCCGTATCGCCAACGACAAAGACTTGGAGACAATCGCTTTGATTAAAGAGTGTTTGGACTGCAGTGTTTTGCGTAAAAGCGGCAACACCTATTTGTATGGTGATGAAGTTCTGGGAGAAGACATGGAACAAACCATTCGTGCTCTGAAGCTTAAGCGCAACAGTGGCATGCTACAAGACATCAAATCCAAACTTCAAGCCTTTCAATCATGAATCGACGTAGACGCACTAAAGGCTCTTTTCAAACCGACTCTGGTCGGATTGAAGTAGAGTCACCGCAATTGGCAGACTTTCTAGCCAACCTTTCTGCAGGGGGTGGATCTGGGGTTTTAGAAGAAGACCTTACGGTAACCTTTGATGGGGGCGTAGGGGCTGCAGGTGAAGGCCAGGTGTTTGAAGCAGGAACCAGCTTAGAAGAAGTTCTGCGCACCATTTGCACCGGCGCTACTGCAACTCCTTCACTGCAAGGGTTAGAGCTTTTTAGCCCAACTAATGTTTTGCTTACTTCGGGTCTGGGTCAGACGTTCTTGTTTGAAGCCGGTACAGAAGTTATTGCTGCTTCGTATGATGTAACCTTGGTAAGCCCAGAGAGCTTTGAGCCAGCTGTTAATTCACTTAGCGTAATCCAGGGAGGTACTACATATAACGTAGACGAGAACGAAACAGTCAATACTACAACGTCTGAAATTTCAGGTGATTTTGATGTTACTACATCTCTAGTAGTTGTTGCCAATCAGGTTTCAATGGGGGCAAATGCATCAGGAGACTTTCCGTTCACCTTTGGAGGCGCCAATACATCTCAAACGGTAACCTTTACTGCTTCTGCTAATTTGCTGGGCGGAGGATCTGAAACTGACACGGTAAAAATGGAACATGTGTTGCCCGCGTTTGTGTTGAATCTTAGTGACGCTGAGTGGACAGGCTTGGTGATATACCTTGAAAATGCGCCATCGGCTGTTTCAACTGTAATTCCAACTTTGGGAACTATTCAGTGTACCAAGCAGACTTTACAGAGCAAAGCTAATTACGACGGAGAGCCATTTAACAATGAAGGGTATGTGGATGCTGCATCCCAAGTTCATGTATTGTGCGTGCCGTCAAACACATATCACACAGGAACTCCGGAGGTTGTAAGTATTTCAGGTATAGGGAGTAATGTGGTGTCAGGTGGGATTAGTCAAGTGTATTCAAATGTTTCTTTGCCTATAGGACCTGCTGGTTTAAACATGATTAGCGTAGATGCCAATCAGGATTACAATTTGTATCGTTTTGTTAATGTGTCTTCTTTCGTGGAAGACACCCTCACTTTGAACTTCTCGTAAATCATGCCTATTAATCTCGTTGACACTCTTGCAACCAGTCAGTTTGCAGAGCATAACCTTCTAGACCTGTCAGCTAACAACGTCAAGGGAATTGGGTTTTATGACACCTTAAGTGATGTCTTTAATCAAAGATCCAATCAACGTTGCTTAGGGTTTTTGGCATGTGTATCTGGAACTGAGTCACAAGCTGTGTATCAATACACGGCTACAACACTAGACACTTGGACCAGTCCTGACAGTTGGACTCAGTTAGGAGGGGCTGTTTCAGAAAGTTCTGATACAGGGTTGTCGCCGTACACAATGGACTTAAAGACCACCACGTCTTTAGCCGGAAAATACGATATAGCTTTAGCTCCTTTCTATACAGATTTTTCTAAAGTTCCTACCACGTTTGAGCTGCGGTTTGACAGCAAAAATAGCTTTCCGTATGACATCAATACGCGAGGCTTGCATTCAGAAGCGCCTCAGTACGCTGAGCGGTGGACGCACTCTACAGGACCTTTTGTAGGTAAATTATCTTCAGATGTGTTGCCTGGACAAGTGTTTGTTAAAATGCGTGCAAGCTGGGGCACTGAGTTCAATGATTTGACTCACTCAGGAACTGTCGGGTGGAACGGATTAAGTGGAGACGCTTTGTCTCAAGCAGCTACAGGAACTTGGGTAGCATCTGGCGGTACAGCCGCAGAGATAGAGCTTAGAGCTTTTCTAGAAGGGCTACCTCCGGTAAAGGATACTTTGCACTGGTTGTACATAGGAGACTATCTAAGTTCTCCCTTGTACCTCCTTCATGATCCAAGTGCAGGAGCTCAATCTGGAACTCAAGACATCAGTAGCATAGCAGCTAAGTGGACGCCTGTGAATGCGGCTTTGATGAGTTTGAATGTAACTCGAGCTGCTTCAGGGGGCGCTGTAACTCCTGATACAAGTAGCAATTTTCAAATCACTTACCCGGACACTAAGCGTGCAAGCTTGTTGACTGTTGGCACAAGTCGCGAAAATGGTTTTTCTACTGTTGATGACTTGTTAAACATGCGTATGGTCATTACGCTGAATCCTATTTTCCAAACGTTTGCAGAAAACTACTTGGCAACTGCATTTCCGCAGATTGAGTTTGATGCACAGATCTACGTGGAACTGTGACTGTTCAAGAACTTCACTACGCCATAGATCAAGGTTTGCAAAAAGTAGGCAGCTATGCCTATGACAACTTTTTAGCAGACGAGATTGACTTTTGGTTGAACAGGGCTCAAGAGCGGTTTATTAAAGACCGGGCTTTTGCGCACTCAGACCTAAAGCAATTGGGGTTTGTAGCCAATCAAAAACGGTTAGACGACTTGCGTCAAATCCTTGCAATTGATTATGTAGATACAGCGCCTGCTTCAGCTGGTGTAGAGTTTCAGGTATATGATTTGCCTGTAGACTACATGTACATGGTCAACATCAGGGCTCAGATCCGCAAGGATGCATGTGAACCTGCAACCCTAGCTAGTGCGGCAGATACTGTACCTGTTAGGGTTGTAGACAACAGTGAAGTTTATTTTCTACAACAAGATCCTTTTGCTCGAAGTCAGGTTAGTACACCCCTGGCTATCCTTAATCAGTTGGATATCAAGGTATTTCAAGACAACGAAAGTTTCATATTAGAAGGGATTTCACTCGATTACATTAGGGTGCCTCAGGAAATTGACTTACAATTAAATCAGACCAGCGAGTTGGCGGAGCATACTCATCAAGAGATAGTAGACATTGCTACCAAAAACATTTTAGAAGCAATTGAGTCGCCACGCTATCAGAGCAACACCAACGAGCTAAACACTTCTGAATAACCCCTAACTCTCTACACCATGGCTAACACCAAACGCACTGTGTTGATCTGTCCAACCGCAAAGCTGGATCAATGTGTCAACGTTAAAAACCAAGCAGCTCCCATTACCCTCGAGGAAATGGGCGTACCTGCTGCAGAAATTACATCCGATGAAGTAAACACTACTTCATCGTATGCTTCAAATCAAGTTGATGATGAGTACAATCTAGGTACTGCAGGCTACACAGATGTTGATTTTAGTGCTCTTGTAGCTAGTAATTTTACTGGCGACTTTGAGATCTTGATTATTGACATGACTGAAGGTCGTGAGGCATTTCCTCGCCGGACTTACACAGCTGCAACTTTGGCTGATCTTCAAACTGTTATCCAAAATTCTACCTTGGAAGCTGGAGATGGTAAGACGTACACAGCAACGCTTGACAATTCAAACAACACGATTAGAGTAACATACCCCTTGGGTGTGATTGCTAAAGTCGCTGCAAGCGATGGTGCTGCTTTGACTGCAGCTGCAGCAACGCTGCCTGCAGGTTACACTACAGTGACTGCAATGGCATATTTGAAAGATGCCATTACCGATCAGTACGGACGTACTAACCGGATCAAGTTTCCTGTAATTGAGCCGGATGTAGCTGTAGCGTTGACTGAGGCAAACGCAGCTGCTTCAGGTGCTAGCACTTGGGATTTGCACGTTTTCACAAAAGTGAGTGAGGTCAAGTTTGACAAGAACACGGCTAACAGCTACCAAGACGTAGAGACGTTTGAAATCTTGGTTCCTGCTGGTCTTGCTCTTCCTTTCGGAAACGTGACTGTATAAACCTTAAGGTTGTTTTCAATTGCAAAGGGGGTGGGGGAGACTCTGCCCCTTTTTATTTTAATCTACAATGGGACAGACATACACTCGGTGGAGTAAAAACACCACTTCGATTACAGGGTCACTGCACATTCAGGCGCAAGACTCTTTTCAAGCACCCAACTTTGTATTCGTCTTTCCCAACGGGGATTACTTCTCACAAACCAGTGCGCAGGCTTCAAACGAAACATACATTTTAGCAGGCACTCAAGCGTTGTTTGTAGTGAATGCACCTCTGCTAGTACAGAATGATACTTACCCTGCAGACAACGGAGAGTTCTTTAATGCTTTAGATGAAACCATTGCATTCACGCGTACAACCATTGAGCAGGGCGTGTACTACTTCTCAGCTACTCAAGGGTCTGACATAGAGCAGCAGTACGTAATCATGATGCCTGACATTGAAGAGGCTATGGTTACGCTTGCACAAAAGCTTTTGGATACCCAATGTGCATGCCAAATGAACCGAAGTGTAATGGACAACTACATTAAGGCAAAAGCCATGCAGCAGTTGATCTATTCTAAAGTTGCCGATCAAGGGGTAACGTTGAGCACTACGTTCTTAGCTGATGTGAATGCGGATGTAACTGTTTTGCATGACTTTATGCAAGGCACAAGCGAGATTTGCGGATGTTGATGTATCCAGGCGCAGACCATTACGCTGAAAGTCAAGTTGCTCAATCTGCACGAGCCGTAGTAAAACTTGATTTGCCGGAAAAGTCATTTATGATTGGCCTCTTGGCAGACATTGAACAGGCCCAGGGAAGCTTGTCGTTGAAGGTTAATGAGATCAATTCACAGGATATCTTAAACCCGTAAGGCTTTATACCTTATATTAAAGTGAGCTTAAAGCTCACATGACACTAACAGATATCATTAAGCGATACGTCGCTGATTGGCCAAACGACAGCAATCGCAAGTTGGCCAGTATGATTTTAGAATTAGAAGATTCAGTAGAACTGAAGCACCGAACTCTACGGCGCAAGATCTCTGAGTACAAAGCAGCCAGTACCAACCCTCAGCATCGCATGCACCATCAGGTGTCACGCACTGATTCAGGGGGTAAGCAAGAGTTGTCTTACCGAGGCTCTCGAAGCATAAGCAGCTTAGAAGAAGCAATTGAGTTCTTTGATGTAGATACCACTCAGTGGGAAGTTGCCAGTTGGACAGCCAATAGCTGGGATACAGGCGACTCGACAAACTACCAAGTCAAGCTCAAGCTGACTCCGCGACAAACCCTGCACAGCACTACTGCGGAGGTTCTTCTAGAATCTTATCGCAAGAGTATTCAAGAGTTTCAACCGCGCATAGTCAAAGGCAGCGGAACCGGCGTTTTAGTTCTGGCAGACTTTCATATAGGCAGCAAAGTCCAAGGACTTAAGCTGACTGATGATTTTGGGTACGATGTAATCATTGACCGGTTGGACCAGGCGGCGAGGCAAATGAATAGACTTCAATACGAAGCCGTCGAGATCGTAATGCTTGGGGATTTCATTGAAAGCTTTACCGGCTTGAACCATCCGAACAGCTGGCAAGAACTCGAGTACGGCGGCTATGGCTCCAATATCGTAATTCTGGCTTACAAGATCCTCCGGGACTTTATGGATAAGGTCCACAACCTCTCTGCGGTTAGCATAGTAAGCGGAAATCATGATCGAACAAGCATCAAGACCGACCTCGATGCGAAAGGCGGCGTTGCTCAGCTTTTGTCTTTTATGCTGAAAGAGAGTAATCCGATGTTGGCTGTAGAGTGGGATCCGCTCATCCTCTCTAAACAGATTGATGGTATTCAATACATCATGTCGCACAACCATCAGGGTATTACGAAAAACGATATGACTAAAGTCTTTTGGGAGCATGGGGTTCAGGGTAATTACAATATGCTGCTAGGAGGGCATTGGCACAGTCGCCGGAGTAAAAAGCAATTCCGTACAGAAGACACCATCCACTGGGATCAAGCTAACTATCGAGCTTTGAGTGTAGCACCTCTCTTTACAGGAAATTTTTACAGCGAGTCTAACGGATGGTCAAGTTCTAGTGGTATAACAATTATTGAAAACAACGGCGCTGGAAAGCCCAATGTTTACGACATAACACTTACGTAATGGCTGCAGGCAAGTACAATATCCAAGCTGAAAAAAACGAAGCCCTGGTTATCCTTATGACTTATAAGGATGATGCAGACCAGCCGTTAGACTTGACTGACACTGTTGTGTATTTGACTTTAAAAAGCAACACTGCAGATCCTCTAGGAGTGGTCACTACTGAAGCTTCTTTTAATCCTATGACGCTGTTGATTACAGACGCTCTAAACGGTGAGTTTAAGATTGACCTTAACAAGACTATTATAAACTCTATTCCTTTTAGTCAAGGAATCTACTACATTGATTTAGAGGGAAGTGCGCCAACAAGTTTAAACACTCGACTGGTTGAAGGTAAGTTTCAAATCGTAGCCAATAGCTCGTACTAATGTCTAGTCTAACCATTACTCAACTTAGTCCAGCACCTAACGCTGTTGTGGTGCAAGGAGTCATCACAAACAATACCGTGGTGATCAACCCTTTGTCTGTCACCAATTACCTAGAGGCCATTCCTGGTCCTGTTGGTGCTGAAGGGCCACAAGGTGTTCAAGGTCCAATAGGCAATACAGGTCCTGCAGGTCCTACATACACGGTGTCTTGTGTAGATGGAGACAATTTAGATGAAGAGAAAATCCGTTTGACCGCAAGCACTGGTGATACTGATGACGTGGTTTTAGAGGCTGGGACAGGTTTGAGTATTGCTCGTAATTCAGACAAGATTACGTTGACTCTAGATACGTCATCAGGACTAAATGTGACAGGAGACATTGTGGTTTCAGGAACTGTTGACGGAGTTAATGTTGCTACAGATGTTGCTGCCAACACCGCTAAAGTGAGTGCGGACGGCTTGGTCACTACGCACAATGATGTCAGCGATGCAGGCAGTGGAGCCATTATTACAGACCTTGAGCGTACCAAGTTGAATGGCGTTGAGGCCGCAGCTACTGCAGACCAGACGGGAGCTGAGATTAAGACTTCTTACGAGGCAGAGACAAAAGCTTTTACGGACGCTCAGTTCGACAAGCTTGCTGGGGTTGCAGACAACGCGACAGCGAACCAAACGGACGCCCACTTGCTGGCACGTGTTAACCACACCGGAACACAACTTGCTTCAACGATCAGTGACTTTGACTCTGCAGTTGCTGCCAACACAGATGTTGCGGCAAATACTGCAAAGACAGGCATAAGCTCAGGACAAGCAAGCGAGATTACAGCGAACACAGCTAAGGTTACTTTCCCAGGATTTGGAACAACGTCGGGTACGGCGTTAGAGGGAGATACATCACTGTTTAGTGGTGCATACGCAGACCTAACAGGAAAACCGTCGTTGTTTGACGGGTCGTATGCAAGCCTGACCTCAGTTCCTAGCACATTTAATCCTGCCGCTCATAGCCACGCAATATCTGAAATCACATCTCTGCAAACCACTCTTAATGGCCTTATACCTTATTCAGGGGCTTCTTCAAATGTTAACTTAAATTCTAAGACGCTAACTGGGGTAAGCAGCATTACTTCAAGTTCGGCTCTTTTTGGAGCATCTCCTGCCAGCCTTAGGGCCTTTAATATTAAGGGAACGGGTCTAGACGGAAGACTGTCACTACAAGGTGGTTCTGGTGATTTTCCAGGCCTAGAGATGACAACAAACGGCAATGCTTCCAGGGTGTTGCTTAGGATGGCTGAAATTGGAACTGACGGCACGTCCTTACAAATCTTTACGGAGCCAGAGGGAGGGGGTATAGCAAAACACTTAGAGGTTGACGACGATGGTACGCTATATGTTTTTCCATCAGGAACCGCAGCAGCCACGGCAGGTGATGCAGGTTTTAAGAATAACTCAGGAACTATGCAGTTCAAGAACTCTAGCGGGTCTTGGACAGACATTCCTTCTAGTGGTGGGTCTACTAACGAACTAGACGGTCAGTCAATAGAAATTATCACTAGGAGCAGTGCTTATGCCAACAACACTTGGGAAGGCGAGGTCGTGAAATTTGGAAGTGACACTTTAGTTCAGAACAAATTTTACGTTCATACTTCTTCTGGCTGGGTCACTGCTGACGCAGATGTCGAAGCTAACACCAAAGGTTTGTTTGGCATTGCATTGGGGACTTCGTCAGCTACTGATGGCCTTCTTGTCAAAGGCATACACTCAAGCAACGCTCATGCATTTTCAGCTGGAGACACATTGTATGTAGGAACAACAGAAGGTACTGTAACGACTACCGTTCCTTCAACTCCTGGTGAATATGTAAGAGTTGTAGGTTACGTCTTGTCTAGCTCTTACATCTACATAAACCCGTCACCTGACTATATCGAGATTGCTTAATGGCTGATATAAGCAAAGTAAACGGGGTTGCTTTTTCTTCGATAGGGGGTATGAATGGCGTTGCTAAAGCAAGCATAGCAAGCCTTAATGGTCTTTCCGCTCCTTCAAGTACGGTTGCGCCTGTTGTTTTCTATGACGCAAAAAATGCTTCAAGCTACGGGGGATCAGGAACGACATGGTCTGATTTGAAGTCGGGAGGTTATGATATGACTCTGACCAACGGACCCGTTTTCACTTCGGGCACTCCAGATCACTTTGATTTTGATGGTGTCAATGACATAGCTGTAAACAACAGCAACGGGCCGCAGATATTTGGGGCATCCAGTGCATACAGCTTCGAGGCTTGGGTAAGGTTGGATGGGTTGTTAAGCGCGTCAAGTACCACACCGATCTATTCTATCGCAAGTAAGTCGTCTAATAGCAACGCGCTTCCAGGTTGGAAGTGGACGCTTAGAAGCGGTTATTTTAATGGCATGATGTTGCGGCTCGGAGAATCGGGTGCTACTGTTGACATAACACCAAGCAGTTCAGACTTTCTAACCGCTATAAACGACACAACGGACTTTCACCAAGTGGTCATTACAGTTGATGAGTCTACTGCTACTGCTTTTGTCTATGCTGACGGTACTCAATACTCTACGACTGTCATTAGTTATAGCGGCGGGACTTTAGGTCAGAACCGAAACAACACGAACAAATTGTGTTTAGCGCGTTATGCCGACGCAAGCTCGTCGTTTGAGTTTAATGGAGACATCAGCGAAGTTGCCATCTATGACAAGGTGCTTAGTCAAGCTGAAGTGACCGCGCTGTACAACGCAAAAGCAGCGAGCTTCGGAATATCTGTTTCCTCTTTTTCAGGTATTCTAGACACTTACACGGGTTCGGCGGCGGCTTACTCTACGCGGCGCCTTGCAATCGCTACCACAATACTCATGCGTGTTCGCAGGGACAGCGACGATGCAGAATTAGACATTGGCTTTGACTCAAACGGAGACCTAGATTCTTCAGCTATCGCCACCTTCGCAGGCAGTGCAAACGCTTTTGTGGTCACTTGGACGGACCAATCTGGAAACAGCAACAACGCTACGCAAAGCACGTCAGGCAGTCAGCCCAAGATTTATGACGGGTCGGCTGTGATTACAGAGAACGGCAAGCCAGCTTTAGACTTTGATGGTACTATGGGTTTCGCAGTAAATCTGACTGCAACCTTTACCAACATAGGTATTTGGTCAGTGCATGCGGGAACAGACGGGGGAATGTTCGGAAGCTATCCAGGTTCCTTTCCACGTCATTTTGTATCTCATGCCATGCAAAGTGGTTTTTACCGCAGCCGAATAAGAAATACAGCAAAGGCTATGCGAACCGTAGACGTAGGCACAACAATTGACACGCAAGTATTACAGCATCTACACTATGACCGAACAAATTTAGGCGTAAGTATTGACGGTGGAACCTTGCAAACTATTACCGCAACAGTTGGGGATATTGCGACTTCAAGCAATGGTTTTAGGGTAGGTGGAAGTCCTAATGCATTTAGTCTAAATGGAAGCCTGCAAGAGCTTTTAGTTTGGAACGCTGACCAATCCAGCAACCGCAGCGCGATAGAAGGTAACATCAACGCTCACTATCAAATCGGAAACTTCGGTACGCCTACGTCTGGATTGCTTGCTACCTACACAGGGGCTGCCGTAGCATACTCCGTGAGACAGTTAGCAAACACTGCTACTAAATCTATGCGTATTGTAGTAGATAGCGCATCCTCAGTAGGTACTGTAAATTCTAGTGATCCACAATACGACATTGGGTTTGACGCTAACGGAGACTTAGACACGGCTGCCATTGTAACTGCGTGTAACAACCCGTCAGGAACTAACTATGATGCTTACGTAGTAAAATGGTATGATCAAGCTAGCGTAGGCGGGACAAACGATGCGGCAAACTCAGGTTACACTACCCTGCCTAAAATAGCAGAGGCGGGAGTAGTAATTACTGAAAATGGAGAGCCCGCTATTGAATTTGGGGAAGGAGGTAACGCTAAGATTCTAGAGTTTGATGCTAACATGGCCGTTAGCCTTTATTACTCTGTTTTTGCCGTGAGGAAAGGCACGACTGCAAATGGTCAAATGTTTTTAGCCACTCAGGATGATAACAGATACTGGGCCGACCTTGGATTAAGCGGGAACGACAAGCACCTTATGGATGGCTTTAATGGAGACAACGGAGACTACACTAACGAGTGGGCTCGGTATCGAAAAAATGGCTCTGCTGCTTTTTCAGGAATTACCACTCGATCAACGTATAAAAGCACATTCTATAACAACAATCAGTTGTTGATGTCATTTCTTACGGAGGGGACTGCTTTAAATAGGTCGGCAGTAACCGAGTTTTGTATTGGTGCATACCAAGGATTAATCCTTCCATTCCAAGGTACTTGTCAAGAGTTTATAATGTGGCAAGATTCTAGTAGCAATCAGAGTAGTAACGCTTCGTCTATTGAAAGCAATATGACGACCCACTTTTCAATTTCATAATGGCAAAAATTTATCTGCCTGTACAAGCTACAGAAGACATGACCTCTGAAGAAAGGGCTATTGCAATCAACACTGAAGTGTATAGCCTTCGCAGACCTGATTCAATGAAGAATCCCGATGACGTTACGTTGATGTATTACGGAACCATTACACACCCTGTAACAAATCAAGTGGCGCTGATTACCGATTCTGCAGATATGATTCGAATTCATCCTGAAGTAGACCTTACGGTTATGCTGTCACTAATGCCTGAGATTCCTCAAAATGAAAAGGACCAACTGTCGGCATACATTAACGCCAATCGTGGTGGGTCGGTTCCGTTTGGAACGTTTATCCCTACAACTTCAGTGCAGTTGACAGAAGAAGAAGCTGATGCTGCGGGATGGATTCCTAGTCCAGACATGCTAAATCCTGAAAATTTTTAAGATATGCGGGGTCAAGACAATAGGAACTATGTCATTGTAGGGTCTGTAGACATTGGGCTCATAGACTTCAGTGAAGTCATGGAAGACCCTAACTACTTGAAGTACTCTCTTGACGGCACTCGGTTTATCGTAAAGTACGATGGGTCAATGCCGTTCAGCATTTCCTACTTGCCCAGCGCTTCTTATGAGTTTACTCATAGTGAGATTTTATCTGAAATAGCGACTGACTTTTGGCAACCTGACATTGACCCTGTTGAGTAATGAATAAAGTAACATCTACTGTTCATTACACTTGGTTAGGAACTGATCCTAAAAAGACTTACATTATTCTAAGTCTTTATGACTCTAGTAAAGTAGAAGCTCCAAAGCGTAAAACTGAAGAGCTAGTTAAGAAGTACAGCGCCCGGATAGCCGGATTTATTGCAGCCATGTATTTCACAAACAATGAGGCAGCCCAAGAATGGTTGCGCGCATTGGCATATCTACTTCAACCATGAACATCATTAACGGGTGGAAAAACGCGAACAAGCAATCTGACAAGTTTCAAGTCAAGTTGCGTTTAGGCCGTGTCACGGTATATGACTTTTTCTATGACACCTCTGATCGCAAAGGGGGATTGACCTTTATGAACTTTTCAATGAAGTTGGGATGAAGCGTGTAGGACAAGAATTGCTCTACAATTTTATTCTGGGGTTTTGTGTCTGCAGTGCTGTAATCAATGTAATGCCTACAGGCAACGCTGCTTTGTCTAACCCTGTTTCAACCCTTCAGTTATGACCGATAAAAAAGAGTGGTCAGAACGTCGCTTGGTAAAGTGGTTTTCTGACAACAAAGATGTTTTAGGCAAGTTTGCTACTGCTGCTTTGTCTGCTATTCCAGGAGGCGGTGCTGTTGCTAGCATTGCTTCAGAAGTGCTTGAAGCTAAAATTCTTTCTGACCAGAAGCATTATGAGTTAGAGAGTATGATGCTTAAGTACAAGACAGATGTAGAACGAAACACTACTCTGCGGTGGCAAAGCGACAACATGACTTCAGAGCGCTTGACCAAATTGGTTCGTCCGCTTAGTCTGCTTACGCTGTTAGGTACAATTGTGTTATTCACCTTTCTTGATGGATGGACCTCGTGGGGATTTGATGTACCACAGTCATATACGGATATGATTCAATCTCTTGCACTGCTGGCCTTTGGTGCATACTTCGGGGGTCGGACAGTAGAAAAAATTCAAGACTTGCGCAATGCCAACTCTTAACCAGATCGCATACAACATCGCAGGCGCTGCAGACAAGAACACAGACACTGTGTTTATCAATCGCTTGAAGTTTCAAATTGAATACTTCCGGGCGTTGTTCTTGCGTCGGGATGCTCAGTCTAACATGAGCATTCCAGATGCTGTCATTCAAACGCGCATCATCGATATGGAATGGGTTCCTGCAGTAGAAGCTTGTGGAGTAAGCCTCCCGTGTAAGATTCTTAAAAGCAAGGAAAAGCTGTGTGCTCCGATCAATCTAAAAGGGCAGACTGGGTTTGTCTATGTCGGAGCTGTAGGAGGCAGTTTAAGCTATCAATACGTTACTCCCGAACAGGTTGTGTATGCATTGAGCTCTAAGTGGACTGCAGGTCAGCCTAAGTACTTCTTTAAGGACAGGTACCTCTACGTAACGGAAGGAGCTCCCATGTGCCTTGAAGTACGCATGGCGTGTGAATCTCCTGCCACCGGCGGCGAAGAAGGTGTCGATGGGTTAGGCTGTTTAGATCACGACGCTGAGTACCCAATCTCTATGGACATGGTTCAGCGGATTACAGAAGCCATCCTAGGACAACTTCAAGCAGACTCTCTACAAGACAATGGGCAAATTGAAATTGAATGAACAACGTTATGGTGCAAAGGACATGTACCAGGCGTTTGTAAAGAAGAACCCAGACACAGACATTACTTACCCTTTGTATCGAACGATACTAGAGAAGTTCAATGTCAAAGTAGCCGACCGCATCTTAGATGGAGAGGTGTTTAACCTCGGTCATAGGCTTGGCATCATCTTCATTAAGAAGATTCGTAGAGCGCCTAAAAGCAAGGTGATCAATTGGAACGAGACTCACTTGATGTGGGAAGAGCAAGGAGAGAAGAAAGGCTTTGTCTACTATACAGATGATTTCTACTTCCGGTGGAATTGGGAGAAGCGTAAGGCTCAAGTCAAGAACAAGTCAGTGTACAAGTTTCAGCCTACAGGAGGGAAGATTGGATTGAAGAAAAAATTGGTGGAACGCTTAAGAAGCAACCCGTTTGCCGCAACCAACTACGCGTCATGAACTACCTACACATCTCTTCTAAAGCTGTCATTGCTAAGGTCTTCCGTGATCTTAAACCAGGAGACTCTTCCTGGACAATGGATGCAATAGAATGGCTGGGAGAGGCTTTAGATTTTATTGGGTTCCACGGAGTCTTTGATCATAAGGCTGCAGCACTTACAGTTAAGGATCACAAGACCGCTTTGCCCTGTGACCTATATCAACTCATTCAAGTGGCGCATAATGGATGCGCTTTGGTATACGGCACTGATACCACTGGTTATACTGCAGATCATCGCGTTGCGTCTCCCGGAAATTCTGGTGGTCCTGTATATACTTCAGCAGTAGGCACTACAGTACCTACGGACGATCACAGCTCACCGGCTTTTACTTTAAAGTTTACCAAAGACCGAGGTACGTCAAACGATTATTACCTCCTAAACGGAGGCAACCTGGTAACCAGCTTTGAGGAAGGTGAGGTTACTCTGTATTACACTGCATACCTCACCGATACCGATGGGTTCCCTTTGGTCCCTGACAACATTTACGTAAAGCAAGCACTAGAATGGTACATCATTCGACAGATGATGATGGGAGGCTTTGTCCATCCTGTATTCAATTGGGAAGTAGCCGATACCAAGTGGGGTCACTACTGTGTAGCTGCTCAAAACGACCTGAGTTTCCCGAGCATAGACAAGATGGAGACGATGAAGAACATGTTTGTTCGGATGGTGCCAAACATCAATCGTCACTCAGATTTCTTTATTGGGAATGAATCACAGGAGCGCCTGAAGAGATGAAGTTTTACAAGGGCCTCCGTACTGATACTGCTCATGTAGATCAGCCGCAAGACAGTTACCGACGCGCACGTAACATCTTGCTAGACCACACTACGATGAGTGTGCGCACTGAAGGTGCTTTAAGTAATGTGCCAGCTTTAGACCAGGCATACAACTTAGGACAAGACACCAACACCAACACGCTGTGTGGTCTAATCAGTTTGCCTCAAGATCGTCAGCTTGCCATTATTCATGATGAGACATCAGGCAATCATGACCTGGTGATGGTAACCACTGACGACTACGCCTTGATTCAAACCGTGTCAGGTTATAGCTGGAGCGGTGCCAACCCCATTAAAGGCGTTGCATATGAAGATGCTCGTGGTGATGTCATTGCTGTTTGGACAGATGGAGTTAACCGTCCGGTATACTCAAACCTAAACGCATCTGCCGTACAGGTTTATGACTTGTTTCCAACTGCCAACTTTCCCAACGCTATATCCCTCCCAACGGCTGGAGATCTGACAGGTACAATACCTAACGGAACGTATAGCTTCTTCATCGCTTATGAGGTAGACCTAGACAACATCACTACGTTTTCTCCTAGCTATGGCGTCTACAAGATTGGCCATGGCAGAGACAACAAAGACATTAACACCACCATAGGACTTCGCTTTCAAGGGCTCGATACCAGCTATTCTAACTATCGCATCTATGCCATTCATGAACGCAATGGCGTGCGCAATGGTTACTACTTAGCAAAGCAGTCTACAAATGAGTCGGAGTTTAAATGGCATGGCGAAATCTTGTCTACAGATGTCAGCATTGATCAGCTTACGATCCCGCCTGGGTGGTATACTAAAGCTGAAACTTTAGCTGCACTAGATGACCGCCTGTACTTAGCGGGTTTAGAACGTACCGACACATTTGACGGTCAGTCTATTGCCGATGCTATTACCATGCATTGGACCATTGACGGACAGCATCGCTATGATGGTGCCCCTCAATATGACCATGCGTGGAACAAGCAGTGGGGGTTGGCATTTCCTAACTTCCTAGTATCTGAAATTGACAAGCAGCGCAGTGTGTCCAGTCCCGAACATTACGGCACGGCAATGGGGTTTATGCCTGGTTGTGCCTATGCTTTTTACATTGCTTTTCTCCTCAAAGACGGCACGTGGAGCGAAGGGTATCCTATTTCTGCGGGTGCAAGTAATGCAGATCCTACCCTAGACTTGAGTCAAAATCCAGATACCATTTCTGACTCTAGCGTCTATTTAAATGGAGCTTTAGGTAGCCAGAGTAATGGGGCAGGCAGTTACTTGCATGTTATGCCTTCAGTGGAACAAGTGCATGATGCTTGGGACCATTACGCAGGAGATTCAAACGCGTGGGCTGCAGCTAACATTGGTATTGCAGGACGAAACGTAAGCATTCCGAGTGATGTCCAAGATTTAATTCAAGGGTACAGCTTCTTTTATGCTAAGCCCAATGCCAATACTCGCAATGTATTGGCTTATACCATGCTTGGTGATGTAGTGGATTCTGCAGTTTCTTACGATGTATATCTAGAAGCCAATAAGCCTACGTTCAATAGCGGAAAGCTTACGTGTGTGTACAGGGGTAACAATGGGTACTATAGTCCTACAGTTAATCAGACCACCTATGACATTGATCAAGTAGAATACCTTCCGGGTAATGCTGCAGGAGTGGAAAATGACAATGACAATCGAGAAAACCGGCATTTCTTTTCTACAGACCCTGTGTTTAATGACAATACAGGTTTTAGTTCGTCTGTATTTGGGAGTGGTCAAGAAGGAAGCGAATTGAAATTTGGAACTACTCCGAATGAAAAATGGACAGGGTATCCTTCTATGGCTTCTGCTGGTACCTCGTTTGAGAATGGGTATTGGAAAGTTTCTCAAACACCCGCCAATTGGTATGATAACCTAGAGCAGCAGGAGCTTGTTGCATGCAGTCATATAGAGCGGTCTTTTACCTCGAGTCAAGGTCGTATTAGCTGGGGAGGGGATTGCGTAATTACTCCAAACAGGTATCGTGTATTGTCTATAACTGGAACGGCTGCTAACTCTCTTTCACCTGCTACCGGCGTTATTAAAAAAGCTTACTTCACATATAGCTACGCGCTTCAAGAGTTTGAGGATTTAACAGATCCCAATATTTTGTTAGAGCAACAGCAGTTGCTGTATGAAACAGAATCGACTTTAAACTATGCAGGATCTCCAGAGATCATGAACCCTGCACAAATACCAGGGCATATCTACAAGAAGAACGTAGATAAAAGTGCTTTTGCTACCACTAACGATACTCCAGTTAGTCAGTTTCCAAACCGCGTCACACGCAGTGCTAAGCAGAACTACGAATCCAACGCAATACAATGGCGCACGTTTGCTGTAGCAGACTACTATGACAACGCGCTGAATAAAGGGCCGATTAAAAACATCGAGTCTTATGCCGGAGAGCTTATCATCCACCACACTGACGGTCTATTTAAAACCACAGGTAAAGAGACCTTGGATACCTCTGCTGCTTCAGTCTTTGTAGGAAGTGGAGACATCTTTCGCACAGCACCGACAGATATACTTCCTACCGAAGAAGGTTATGCTGGACTGGCTAAACACTCTGACGCTATGCTCACCAAGGGTGGCTATGTCTTTGTAGATGCAGTAGCCGGTAAGGTCTTTAAGCTTGACAGTCAGCTAAGCGACTTAAGCGCTAAAGGCATGCGCAAGTACTTTAGAGAGTCGTTCTCAATTGACCTTAACTCTACACATAGCCCTTTTACTCTAAACGGCTATGCCATCGGCTATGATCCAGTGTTTGATCGCGTGATCCTTACATGCTTACAGGGTAGTACAGACTTTCAAACCATTAGCTACAGCATCTTGCATGATTGCTGGGCTTCTCACCACACTTATAACATGCAAGCGTACGCCACCAACCGAACGAGCGTAATCGGATGGACAGGGGCTAGGTTCTCTACTATCAACGTAGGAGACAATCAAGCAGGCGCTTACATCGAGCCTATTTTCAATCAAGGCGGGACTACATCTAAGATCTTTCAATCCTTTCAATGGACTACGCGTAGTACCGAAGGCGAAGGCGATTGGAATGCGAGTACGTTTGATCAAGCTATTGTATACAATGATCGTGGCTTTAGTGGGGTCAAAGAGCTCAACGACAACATAAGGTGGGTAGAGGAGGGCTGGAACTTTAATGATTTTAGAAATCTTGTTCCTGATGCAAACCAAGGAGATCCCTTCTTTGATCAAGCTGGAAATGTTATAGCAACAATAGATATAAACAAGCCTTGGTACTCGCAACAGCGCATTCGTGGTGGGTATGCGGGTATACGTTTAATCGTTTTGCCAAGTGCAGGAACTACCTTATATTTAATTGAGGCACTAGCAAAGGTTAGAACTTCATACAGGTAATATAAATTACAAGTATGGGTCGACCCAATCCTCGGCACGGTAGGGGACGTGGTAGGTTAAAAGCTAAGCCACAAAAGTCCAAGCGTGTCAAACAGCAAATCAACAGCAGTACAGAACTCACTGTAACTCCATGGTTTCCTGAAGATGAGGAAGAAGATTAAAAAGATGAACGCTGGGGGCATTCCTCCAGGGTTTAATCCCGACGCATTGTTTTCATATCTGCAAGGTCAAATGGGGACTGGAGGGTCTGGTATGGGTCAGCTAATGCCAGAGCTGCAACAGCAGAATGAGTTTGATCAAGCTGCAACTCGCCTAAACCAGCTAGAAAAAGCTAAGCAAGGCATTATGACTGGTAAGCAGTTGGTACAAACTGCGCGTGGAATTAAGAAAGGAGCAGACCTAGCTTCTGCGAGTAAAACTTCTGCAGACCTATTAGGCAAGCTTGGGCAAGGAACCACTACAGCTGCTTTGCCTACGGCAGCTACTGAAGTTGCCAAGCAAGGGATTCAGAATGGAGGGCTGGCATCTTTTCTAAAAACAGGTGCAGGAGGTTTTGCTTCTGCAGGTCTTGGTATTGGCGGTAAGCTTATTCAAGAGATTGACAAGAAAGATGGCAACTATAGTACAGCTGGAGCTATGGGTGGTGGCGCTATGCAAGGTGCTGCTATGGGGGCAGCTCTTGGACCATTAGGTATGATTGCCGGTGGTGCTATTGGTGCAGGTGTAGGGTACATGCAAAAGGGTAAGTTTGAAGCCAATGCGCGTGCGGAAGAGTTGACTAAGAAAACAGATTTAGCGCGTGAGTCTGCACAAAAACAACTGGCAGGTCGTGCTATCCTTAAGACTTTTCCTGTAGAAGGAATCAAGAATCAGATCTACGCTAAGGGAGGAGAGACTGACCCTAAAAACCCCAGTACACGGGGCATCATAAATGCTCAAAACTTCTTAAGACAGCAAGGCGTTGAAATGCCGGCAGATGGCAAATGGAGTGATGAGTGGGAACAAGCATACACTGACTACCTAGATGCGTCAGACAGTTCAATGTTTGAACCAATGGATGATCAAAATGCTACAAACACCAAGGAATTTGGTCGTGTTCTTCCATTGAATGCATCTATGCTGGTCCAAGATGTATTTGACAATCAGCTTGAAAAGCTTACTGGATACGACCGACGAAAAGCTCCTGGTGCTCCAGCTTACACTAAAGCGGAAAAAGAGGCAATGGATGCTATTGTCCAACGCAATCTAGAAAAAGGCAAGTACCACATTGAATATGGTGATTACAACACTGGAACTACTTACGGAGATGTAGGTGGCGGTAGCTCTACCATAGATGTTGCAAAAAAATCTTACAGCGATGCCTACAACCTAAAAACTACGTTTGGGCAAGCTATGATTGGAGAGATTCCAGCATGGAATGATCGTCCGGCTGATACCATGGTGTACGATACTTACGACTTTAACAATGCCCAAGACAAGCCATTAACAGACTTTTCTGGATGGAAAAGCGTAGGTGGTGCGTTGCTTACCGGAAACTTGTATGGAGCTGCTAGAGCTTTGGGTACTGAGTTTGGTAGTAAGGATGGAAAAGGTCGCACCAACACTATGATTACCAATCGTGCGCATGGAGGACCAACGCATCCAACAGTTCAGACTTCGCCTGACTATATCGCAGAGGGTGGGGAGATGATTCAGCATGCTCCTGGAGACCTTCCAGCAACAGACAGAAACGGCAGCGTTAAGCCTATTACAGAAACCATCGCTCGTATTGAAGGCGACAAGCACATTGCCAAAAGCGGTGGCGTGGGTATGTCAGGAGACAAACCTGCACGAATCTATTCTGATCAGTTGCACGTGCCAGCTGATGTTTTGAAACAACTAATGAAACTCTAATGGGTAAGAAGACTTACGCAGCTGTAATGGACGACATGTCCAAAAAGCTCAATTCTTATGAGAAGCGATTGGCTGATGCTAAACGGCGCGGAGATATGGTGGGTATCCAAGACTTTGGTCGTCGGGTAGAACGGATGAATGCAGGTATTAATACTCTGTTCCAAACTCAAGAATCCAATAAGCCTGCAATGGGTCATGGTGGTAAAACCCATTATGCTGAGGGTGGTGTGGTTGGAGTTGATGGGATGGTCCATATCGGAGGAGTTGATGGTCCTGTTGCGTATGACAATACAGGACAACCTGTTATGGCTGGTAACAATGCTCCAGGCACAGCTTGGGACAGTCCTATGTTGTTGTTTGACGAAGCGGGTACACCTATGGCTGATGTTGTTGTAGGTCCAGAAAACACGAGCTCTACTATTGGTCAAGCTGCAACAACTCGAGAAGAGTATGATGCGCTTATGGCCAATGCTCAAGCTAGAGAAGCTGCTGCTGCTCAATCTCAATCACAGCTAAGTGCGCCTACCAGTCCTATAGGTCCGCCAAACTTGACAGTCACTCCAGACCCTAGAAGAGTTCCGGTAGGGCAACAGCTTCCGCGTGAACGTCCTATGGTAGGGTCAAGCTTGCAAGAGTTTAACAATGCAATGAATTCTCAGGTTATGTCTGGAGGTGTGGATGAAACCGCAGCACCAAATGTGCAAAGGTTTGGTCCGTTAGATGGGACGCAGTACCCACCGCATAACCCAGTCAACACTCCAGCTGCATCAAGTACATCAAGTACAGCTGGAGCGGCTGTTGCCTCTGCGCCACAACCTGCACAACCTGCACAACCTGCACAGTCAATGCAGCCATTGCAGGCAAGACAAGCGGTTCAACCAAGTAGTGGTGTGATGAACCCTGGAGCTAATCCTAACGCTACCATTAAAACAGCGTCAGATCCAGCGGCTGTAGGTGCTACAAGTCCACCTACTCAAGGACAACCGCAAGGAGGTATGCAGGACTTCTTGAATATGCTTGCTCCAGAGCCTAATAAGCTTGCTCAATACGGACAGTACTTGCCTGATCTGTATTCAATGTATCAGATGAATCAAACGCAAGGTCCAATTAATATGCCCTCTCAAACGATGGCTCGGCAGAACACAGACTTGAATTACAATTCAGTCTATGCTGGGGCTCGTCAAAACGTAGCTGCTCAAGAAGCATCGTTGGATAGAAACATTTCCAACCCTGTAGTTCGAGCAGCTATGAAGCGTTCTGCACGGAATCAACAGCAACAGCAGATGGGTCAAACCATGACCAATGAAATAAACCAAGAGCGTCAACTACAAAATCAGTACGCTCAGTCTATTGCAAACAACCAGAATGTCAATCGGCAGATTGCTACTCAGAACCAACAGCGTCAACTTGATTTTGCCAATGAGCGTAAGGCAGCCAATGCCAGCTTAGCGCAAGGGCTTGGTACTAAAATGTCCCAGCAATACGGAGAAAATCAAAACAGAAATTTAGATCTGCAAAAAATGGGCATATCTGCTTTACAGTACGACGGTGACTTGATGCAACGCATGCAACAGAACCTAACCAACATCTTCAACTTATGAGCATTTTTGACAAGTTCAAGGTCAACCCTTACATCAGTACGTATGCAGGGGCTCCTATTGGTGAGTTTAATCAGACGGCTGGCACGTTGCAACAACGTATGCTGTCTAACATCTCTAAAAGCAATGAGATTGAGCTGGCTATGGATCGATTACAGGCCAGTGGAGTAGATGAAGAGTTTAAGCGTCAGAAGATAGCGGAGTATGAAAAGCAGATTGATGAGATATCTGAAGCTCCAGAGTATGCTACTCAAAAAGTAATGGCTCTGGCACAGCGGTCTCAGATGGATGAGGACTTTAAGTTGATGGAAGCCAACGCAAAGCAAAAAGCAGCCATTGAAGCTGAAATGGCAGAAATGGATGTAACCGATCCACAGCGCTACAAGTACCAACAACTGCTTGACAGCTACGAACAAGTTGATGAAGACGGAAAAGCAGGTGCTGCTGCAGGTCGCAAGTTTGGCTCAATCAATTTCTATGAAGAGCAAGTTCTGGGAGACTTGGTCGATGAGCGCGTAGATGGAATTCAAGCCATGAAAAGTGGATTTGCTACGATTCAAGATGATGGTACAATCCGTACAGACAAGGGTGAGATTATTACTCAAGAACGCGTTATGCAAAGTGCCATGGGAGTACTCTCAGACGAGGCTGTAAAACGGCAAGTATCTGATGAAGTGGCTTTCCGTATGCGCGATCAGCTAGAAGGGCTTAGTCCGCAGGCCAAGCAACAAGCAATTGCTGCAGCTATGCCTCAATACTTCTTTGATCAATACGTCCAAGGAGCCATATCTAAGTATGCTCGAAAAGACCACATGTTTGATCTTAAAGGAGGGCGTAAAGAATTGGCAAAAGGATACAGCACTTCTGCAACAGGTGCTCCTATGTACAGCTACGATTCTCAAGCTGTGGTGCAGAATCGATTAACGGATAAGGTCACAGATGCCAGGTCTTTTCTTGAAGAAGCTCTTGCTGTAGAAGAGCGTATGAATACACCGTCTATAGAGTACGCTTCTCATACAGATGTAGTAGCCGATGAAAACTATAAAGCGCAGCTCAACACTATTTATGATGAAATGATAGAAACGACTAAGGGGCTTTCTGGTCAATCTAAAAATGTCATGAGAAAGTTGTTTAGTGGGCCTGAGGGTTATCAAAAGTTGTATGATATGCAACGACAAGCCGGAAACGGTGCTCTTAGACAATTAACTCCAGAGGAAGCAGAAAGTGTTGATGCATTTAATCCTTTAGGCGCGATGAAGATGGCAACTGTAGAATTAGAGGGCGGTCCTCAAGGATACGGTTTAGATGCTATATACAAGGATATTAAGGCAGCGTATGCCGACGAATTCACTGAAAAACAAATGGCAAATGCTACAAAAGAAATATACCGATGGAGTAGGGGTACTTGGTTGGGAGAAGACATGTCTAACCTAATTAAAAAAGGAGCAGGAGATGTCGCAATTGACTCTAAATATGTTACCCTGCCAGCCGAGCTTAATAAAGAATTGAATTTAGACGAATCTGCGCAAACCATATTTAATCAGTTTATAGCGGGCGACTTGGAAGGTGCTGTTTTACAGCAAGATATGGATTCAGGGCGTATGGTTCCAGTGACTAAAGACGACATGAGCACATATGACATGGGTTCTATGAAAGTGACAGGTTTAAACAAAACAGGAGCCCCAGGAACAATTCAAATCAGCATTAATGAACACGCTGATACAGGTACAGGTCCTCAAAAAACAATGCTTGTGAATTTGAATCAGTTCAATACTGACTTGTCTGCAAAAATGGCCAATCAGTTTAAGAAGGAGTCAATGAACAAGGGAGAAAACCAACAGCTCTTTAGCACCTTGGCATTTAATTTTGGGGAGCAAGAGCTGTTTACTAGCGCTCAAAAAGCTGTTAATGATGTTGGATCTAGTAAAGAGCCAATTCCAATTGCAGGCAAAGAAGTTCAAGCTCAGTACGCAACGGCATTAGGAACTAGTGCTTTGTACTTGATGTACGACCAGCCAAAGGGTGAATATTATGTAAGAAAAGAAAACGGAGAAATAATTGGCACTGTGGGCAACCGAAAGTTTAATCATAAAGATCATGCCATTTCTCATATGATTACAAAGGCTGGTGAAGCTTTGAATCCTAAGCCTAAAGGCAGGCAGAACAAAACCATAGTACCTAAAACCTGACCACTCTCTACCACCGGTCAATTCAGAAAAACTCTCTACATGTCTGAAAACAACACTACTCCTGATTCTTCTTTTGAATCTCGTCAGGAAGACGCAGGGCTTACGCCTAAATCCAACATCCGTTTTGGCTTAAAACAAGACCCGCTCTATCAAGAGCAAGGGATGTTTCAAAGCCGTATGACCGAAAATCCGCAGGTCAAAGGAATAGACGTACAGAAGTATGCCCCTTACACAGGGTACATTACCCACCTTGGCACGCGTGATGCTATGCGGGCACGTGGTCAAAGCGTTGCAGAAAAGTGGGGCAATGGAATTTATCAAGCTGTAGTAGGCGAAGTAGTTGGGGGCAGTCTTCAAGGCTTAGGAGCCTTAGGTATGCTGGTTGACAGTGAGAAGAACTTTCTTTATGAGCTAGGTGAAGCCATCAATGAAGGAGCAAGAGACGCTACTCCTATTTATAAGCATAGCGACAAAGCGTTTGCGTTCAATGATGCTGGTTGGTGGGCCAGTAATCTGGGCAATATTCTTAGCACTGTAAGTATGTTGGTGCCAGGTATGGCAGTGTCCAAAGGTGCAAGTCTAGCTGCTCGAGGTCTTGTTGCAGCAGGTAAAGCTGGCAAGGCTGTTAAAGCAGGAAAAACCATTGGCAAAGCTGGAAAGGTTGCAGGTAAGGCTGCAGGTGAAGCTGCTGACGTTACTGCAGATGCTATGAAAGCTTCTGTGCGCGCACAGCGGCTAGAAAAAACCATGCAAACAGTTGCAGGTGGTTATGGCATGCGTCACGCTGAAAACATTCGTGAAGGCGTAGATGTCGCTGTCCAAGCTGAGGAAGAGTTTATGCAAGATGGGCGGGCTTTAGAAGATTTTAAAGGGACTGTTGCGTACGATCAATACCTCAAGGATCACGATCAGAAAGCGCCTATGAACAAGCAAGAGCTTGCTTCGTATGTCGGAGGTCAAGCAGCAGTGCGTTCGTATCAATTTAACATGTTGAATCTGGTATTTGATGTGTTTCAAATGGGTACAATTTTTAAGCCCTTTAAAGCTGTAACGCGCGGTCAAGGTGTAGGTAAAGTAGGAGCTGCAGCCGCTGGTAAAGCAGCCGCTGGATTGGATAAAGGAACGCGTGCTACTCGAGCTTTAGAGAAAAGCAAAGGATTCTTAACTGAAGTGGGCAAAGCTGCTACAGAGGGCATAGAAGAGTCAATCAACTTTATGGGAAGTGGCGAGGGCATGGCCCGTGCAGAATATTTAAGAGGGGTAGAGACTGGAAGCTTTGGAGAACGTCTTGACGATTACTTCCACGACTCGCACTTGTATGAAAGTGCTTTCTGGGGTTTCCTTGGAGGAGGAGTGTTTCAAGGTCTTGGGTCCATTATGGGCAAGAAGCAAGATGCTGCTATGACTTCTTTGCTTCGCCAGCAAGAAACCTTGGTTCGCGAAAGCGCAGAACTAGCCAAGGCTGAGAAAAGTGGCGATACAGAAAAAGCCAATCAAATTCGAGCCAGGGTAATGGCTGATTTGGGCATCCGTGCTAGCCAATCTGGACGTGTAGATCAATTGCTAGATCAGCTCAATAGCGATGACTTCATGAAGCAGCTCCAAGAGCAAGGTCTGTTGGGCGAAAAGAGCATTGAAGAAGCTCGTAATGAACTGATTGAAGGCGTATTAAAGCAAGAAAAAGACTACAAGAAGATTGCTGAAGTTGCGGAAGAATACGGGTTGAGTAGTCAGGAAATGTTTGTCTTGCTTAAACAGCAGAACTCGTATGATGCTGGGTTAAAAAGCATTGCTGAGAAGCTTGAAGCAATTGACGATGCAAGCATTACTGAAGATCAAAAGCTTGCAGCTAAGTTTCAGCTGCGCGATTCGTTGGTTGAGCTTCAGAAGAAGGTAAAAAAGGAAAAGGGCAAAGACTCAAAGACTCCGTTTGGAGCAGAGTTAAAAGCGTTGCAGGAAGAGCTTAAAGACAAGGAGAAGCCTGCTGAGTTTGAGAAACTGCTGACCTACGAGGCTTTCAATCAAGCAAGGTTGTTGGCCGAACAAACCAGGTTAAAGCGAAAGCGTGCTGAGCTTACTACTGAACAGTCTCTTGCATATACTCGAACTACAGTAAATGCGTACAACAAGAATCAAGAAAAAGTCATTGCTGCTAGTTTCAAAAAGAGAGTTGCTGAAGAAGAAAATCTAGATATTCTCAATAAACTTCTTGAACAGGCCAAACGAAATAAAGCTAAAGACCAGGAAATACTAATATCTGAGCGCATTGCTGAATTGAAAAAAACCAATGCTGACAAAACAGATGCAGACAAAGCTCAAGAGGAAAATGAAGAAGGAGGTACTCCTGTACCTAAAGATGACTCTACTGAAGAAAATGAGCCTCCTACAGAAAATGAACCTTCTAAAGAGAATGAGCCTCCTGAAGAGAATGATCCTGATGTAAGTGATGTTCTACCTGAAGGAGTAGTTCTCGAAGATGATGACGAGGTAGACTACACCCTTGCTTATAGAGAGCCTTACGCTGATGGTTCTCCTTTTGATTTTGGTTCATTAACCAATCAGGAACGAAGGTTTTTAGATGCTTTAGATAACTTAGATACCGCTGAAACAGTGGAGAAAGCTCAAGCCCTTGTTTCTTTTGTACGCAACTACATTTTAAAGCAGCAAGAAGAAGGGAAGCCAATTAAACGCAAGTTTGATGGTAAAGTGGTTGACCAGGCTATTGCATATTTAGCAGAGGCTGAAAAAACTCCACCAGCTGCACCACAAGATTCTGCACCACAAGATTCTGCACCACAAGATCCTACTTCGGACCCACCTACAGACCTACCTACAGATGACTTAGAGAATAGTACAGTCAAGGCTTTGAAAGCCATTGCTCGTCAAGAAGGGTTGACAGGTTATTCTAAGTTGAACAAGGCAGAGCTAGTTGCTGCTATTCGTGCACATCGTGAGCAAGCTACTTTGTTTCCTGAAAATAAAGTAACTCCACCTACAGATGAATCGCCTGCTGAAAAGAAACGGAGAGAATCGCAGCAAAACCGTGTTGAGAAGCACAGCAAAGAACTTTATGAAGCGTTAGAAAGCTATGCAGAAGCTGTAGCTAATAGAGATGCACTTCAAGATTCTAAGAATGCAGATAGTAAGGAAGCTGTTGCTGCTGAACTAGCCGCAGACAAAGCGGCAATGAAAGTGTTAAATGCCTTAAATAATCTTACTAGTCACAGTCTGTTGTCTCAACAGAACAAAGTAGAAAGCTACATCTCTTCAGACTTACGTGAGTATATGGAGCTAGCTACAGAGACTTTAGAACAAGATGGTTACACTTCAGATCATGTAAAACCTGGTCAAGTATATGACGAAACGTTGTCGGTAGATGTGGAGATTGTTAACGACGAAACTTTAGAGCCAGGAGTAGAACTTATTCAAAAAATTAATCAACCCGAAATACGTAAAAAAGGAAAGGTGATACAGCGTGGCCAAGTTGTTGTTGTACAAGGGCCTTTGCTGAGTAAGCCAGTTATTGAACCAGAAACAGTTGAAGCTCCAGAAGGTCAGATCAAGATGATCATGAATGACTTGATGGAAGCGTTTTTGCAGCAGATGCAAATTCGCACAAGCGTAACCATGCCTACTACGCGTGTTAGGGAACACGCTCTTATTGAAGGGACTCGCTTGACTTTAGAAGGGCCGGTGGCAGAGCAGTATGAAGCGCTCATGTTTGCCTTGACTAACCCGTCAGCATCGGTTACAATTCGCATTTCAGACAATCAAGTAGAGGTCAAAAACCCCATTTACAAAACATCGGTAAACAACAAGCTTGGGGTCAAATCTTTGACGCGAAAGACTGTTGGGTCAAAGACGTATACCTACGAAAACGAAGAAGACAACTCTCCTGACTACGAGGTTGTCGTTGAGTATCAGGGTAAAACTGTAGTCATTGGAAATGTACCTAGGGTGGGTACGTTGTTGAAGCAAGCTTCGCGTCTTCAAAATCAATACCGCAATCAGCCAACAGGCGATGACGCAGACGCAAACCCATACTGGAGAAACGCATATGCAGATGCCAACCTCAATGCATTGCAAGCCATTAGACATGCAGATGCGATAGCTCTATTTAGAAAATATCTGGATTCTCAAGACAGCGGATCTATCTCGTTTACTGGGTTGTCTGAGCAAATTGCCCTAGACGGCAGCTTTAAGCGCGGTAGTCTGCTTCGTCCTAGCGATCAAATGGATACGCTAAATATGCATCCAGAAGTCACAGATGCCATAGACGAACACGGGCTGTGCGTCATGATGACTGATCCTTCTAGTGGAGAGCCTTATCTGTTGAATCTAAAAACGGGTTTAAAGACTGCAGTACCATACCAAGATGGTGTGATGGCTATGAATGCTCAAGCAGGGACTTATGCGTTTAAAAACCAGTCTAACAAGATCTCTAGTACCGGAGCAGTTTTCATTCCTATCCGAGATCCCAACTCACCTTTAAAGCCAATGTGGGTTCGCATGCCCGACATGACTTTGAAAGAGGCCAATCGTACCGACTTTGTAAGCAACATCTTGTACGGACCAGGCACTTCAGAACAAAAGTTTGAATTGCTTCGAAGTGTAATGTCTACACCGCCTCCAAGTGTGACATCTGAAAGTCAGATCATGGAAGGGTTCACAGGCGCAGCTTTTATAAGCGGACCGTCTAATGGACAACCTCGATTGGTTATTCTCAAAGACAGGAAGATTGTCATGGACTTTAATCCAGATGGCACGCCTCGCACTGAGATTCAAAAAGCTGTTCTTGAGCAGCTGAAGTTTAGGCTAGATGCAAAATCGCCCGAGCTTGCCAGCTACGAAAAAGAAGGAAAACGAGACGAGGAAACTAGGCAAACTTTAAAGTCGTTAGCTCAAAGCATTAAGCAAAACGGTAGAATGCCTATTGCTCCCGTTGTTAAAAAAGACAGTGCGGGTAATGATGTAATCATAGGCTACCACCATCCTGTTCCTGCTGCACGATTTGAACGAGACAGAGAAGCGCAATCTCAAAACCAACTGTTCAACCCAGAGGCTCAGAGTACCATGCTGCCTATTGCCATTGATATGGCACGTCTTCAAGCTCAAAACCCAGAAGCTCCTGCATCACCAGATACAAAACCTACAGACACTTCTGATCCGAAGAAGTCCAACGAAAAAGGGGGGGAGTCGACTGATTTTTGGAATGAATCAGATGACGGTGCAATGTTTATGACTGTAGAAAAGGCTTTAGCAAGCGACTTTTACGCCATGTCTACCTCTAAAGATCAGTTAGAAGCGGAGTTGTGGCTTGCTAAAAACCTGCCTCACGTTCCGTTTCGAAGAGTCAAGGGCCTTATTGAACGTGGCGGTGTTACCGCATACGGTATATGGGAACAGGGTATGATCAGGGTCAGTGATATATCTGTAGTAGGTACAGAGTATCACGAAGCCTTGCACGCTGTAATGGACACATACCTTTCTCCTAAGCGAAGAGCAAAGATTATGGCTGAAGCCCGTGCTAAGTATGGAGACTTAGGGCCTATCAAGCTAGAAGAAAAGATTGCTGAGGCTTTTCGAGAGTACATGCTAACGGAAGGAAAAAGCATGACAGAGAAAAGTGCACTGCGCCGGTTTTTCTCTGAGATACTGGCATTGGTTCAAGCCATGTTCCAAGGACAATACCGTACTCGGCAGTTGATGCAAAACATCAACAGAGGGAGGTATGCGTATAAGCCTAGCCAGCGCTCTAAAAACTTTCTGACTAAGTTCAGTAAGGTTCCTGCCTTTGATGCTGCTGAAATGAGCGAGCTAGAGCAGGTCATGCCTTTTTTGGTAAACTACATCCTTAAAGACATTCGTGAAGCATTTGTAGGGAACAATCCAAAAGACGTGCTTATGCGACGTTATGGAAGGGAAGAAGACGCCCAAGTACTTGAAGGATTGCTCCAAACGATAGCAGAGATTAAAGACTTGTCTGTAGAATCAGATGAAGACGGAAATACAATAGAAATTCAGCGAGAGAAAAAGAAGCTCATAGCTGAAGGTATTATTCGCGTAATTTTTGATAGTCGTGGGTTGTTCCAATACATGATTAAGTCTTCAAGTAGAGCGTCTGAAGAAAGAAAACTAGAGATCTATGATCGGTTAGGTCATAACGAAGAAGTACTGGTTGAACACTTCAGTACAAACCCAAGAGTGCAGCGCATGATTATGCAAGCAATTGCAATTGATGCCAGCACAGGTACCACGGACATAGAGCAGAACTTCTCTGCTAGCATAGCAGAAATCAATCCTATGGATAAGGTTCCTGCCAGTATCAAGAACTTGATTTCAAGAACCATTTACATCCCTGGAGACAGAAGTGGTCGCTTGATTGAAACAATCTTAGGTAATCAAGGTACCGAAGCAGCTCTTGAAGCCATTGCAGAAGTGTCAGGCACTGACGTAGATAAATCTGATGCCTTCAGTCGATTTGGCTTGCCTCGGTTTTTACAGTTTGAAACGGTGTATCCTTTCCTGTTAAACCAGTTGAGTTCGCTGCCTTCATACGAAGCTATGGAAACCCGGATGCTAGAGTTGAGCGTGTACAACCCAAGCTTGGCATCTATTGTTTTGGCATTGCGTAAAGACGCTGAGCCAGGCACACTTACAGAACTGCAAAAACAATTCTATGTGGGCATGAAACGCGCAAGCTCAGAAGAGCTGAACGTTTCTTTGGAAACCCAGTATGATGAAAGAGTTGAACGGAAATTTCAAGTACCTGTAGTAAAAGATGAGTTCATTTATGAACCGGCCTGGCATTTGGTCCAACGTAACAAGGAGGCTGTTTACAACGCCATCCTTCAGTTTACTCCAGCGGAAAAGGAAAAGGTCCTAAATGCTTTAAGTGCGTTGGCAAAACAGCGTAACGAAACTCCTGAAGTAAGAGTTAAAACCATTAAAATTTTGGTTAGGACTTTTCAAAAACTTGAGTTTTCTACTATGGACCCTTCTGCATTGGCTAACGCTATGCATGTTATGTCTAATAATGAATTAGGCGGGTTAGCTGATATGCTTGAACGTCTCATTCTTGCTGGAAATGAAGCGCAGACTTCAGCAATACTTAGGGAGGTGGTACGAATTATGAAGCTTGCTGACGCAGACATGGGCGCAGTTCAAAGCTCGTATATGTCTAATCTGAAAACCAAGTATGCTCACGTCAATCCTTCTTATTTAACCGAAGAATTAGACCGCTTAAAAAGCGCCTTTAAAGAAGAATACCTTAAAGAAAGGTTTGCCCACAATGCTCATTTAGAAGAGAGTATGTGGCATATTATGTTGGATGAAGAGTCTTTAACCTATCGCAGGTTTGGACAACTGGGCCCGCATGCATACACCGATATGGATGTAGCGCAAAGGCTTGAGTATGACCTTCTAGCATTGTTTAGAATGGGTAAAAATGCTCAAGGACGTCAGATCAGAGTTACGGGGTACTCTGCAATCCCTACACCTAGCGATGCAACTGGATCGTTTATGGTCAGTAACGACTTTGTACATTATCCTGAAAACGTTAAAAACAGGATTTTAGCCAGTATCTACGACGCAGAGACACGTAAAGACGTAACCCATATGTCTTTGCCTATTGATCGTAGTAAAGTAGACATCAATAGCATAGAGTCTAAAGCCGAGTATATGCGTGCTTTGCTAGAGCAAGAAGCCGCGGCATTGCTGTCTATTCCAGAGTTCAAAGAAGTCATAGACAAGCTACAAGTTCCTTTAGGGTATGGACCAGTCGAGGGACGCAGTCGAGATGAGGGCCGCGTTACGATGGTCAACTCATATGTAGCCGCTACATATGTATCCAATTGGAACGTGTCTAATTGGATGGGTGGAACCATTGATCACTTTGGAGGAGACGTTACCAAGTATCAAAAGCGTTTTAAGCAGATTATGAGCCCTGGGCAAACCAGCGCAGATAAAGGCACGTTTAGAAACGTAACCATTGAAGATCCCGTAGTTTTTGAAGACTGGGCAACAGAAGTAGAGTACTCTGACAATGGCAAACCGGTTAAGAACGCGGACGGAACTTACCGTCGTATTCCATCTGCCATTGATCGTGCTGATGCACAGAGCTATGTAACGCTAGACTTTTGGGAGCGGATGCTTTCTTCTCATGGAGAGCTTACAGACTATAAGAAAGCGGTCATAGAAAAAGCCCGTAAAGGAGAGGCTCTAAGTGTGTCTGAGCGTTCAGTATTTGCTCCATACAAGCCCTTCTACTTTGGATGGGTTCAAGGCCAGCCGCACCAACTTAAAAACTCTGTCATCCCACTTTTACCACCGGTCAAAGGTCAAGCTCCCATTAGCGTAGAACTAGAGGCTATGCGTAAGTGGATGGTACACCCAGATAATAAAGTAGATCAAATCACTTTGAAGTCTGCGCACAAGGTGGGTGTGACCAGCAAGGCTACTTCTATGTTTCAGGATGGCAAGTTCAAAGCACCAGAGCCTGGGTACACTCAGTACGACTTGCCCATGGAGTTCCACCGCAATCAAGTGTCTATTACAGAACACAACAACCACAATGGAACAGTAGGCTTGGGTACTCAAACAGGTCCAATCATTATGTCTAACCTCAGGAATTATGAGGGGTTAGGGGAAGTACACATCCAAAAGTTGCTTAAGACAGAGCAACGCATGATGAACATGAAACTCAAGGAGCTTAAAGGCAAGCTCTTTGTACAAGGCACAGAATTAGGCAAGAACGGCGAGGAAGATGTAAGCAAGCGCACAGTTCCAGACGTAGCTCGTGTACGGCAGTATGTGCTAGACAACGTGCGTGATGATGTGCATCCAGCAGTTCTGGAAATTCTAAGCTCTCCCTTGGCTTCAGCAGGACGCATTAGTCCTTTGGTTGCTTTTGCGGTAAACCAAACTTTAGCAGCTGCCGTTCAAAAGGACTTTAAGAAGCAGAAAGTAACAGGCGGTATGCAGGTACAAATCTCTGATCTAGGCCATACCAATCCTACCACAGATGCGGACTTAAAAGGCATGCGTGTAGTAGGAAGTCAGCAAGAAGTTGAAGGTCCTTACACTTGGGACGACTCTATGGCTACAGATTTAATTGTGGGGATGAATAACCGAGAGTTTGTAGTTGTAAAACTTGGAGAATCCCCAAAAACAGGTCGAGAACTAAATGCTGATGATTTTTTAAATGGACTTAAAGAAGGTTTTGAAGTCATAGACATGCATGGTAAAAAGCCTATGACCGTAGGCTTAGATTCAGCCATGGCTTCGTTAATGAAGCGAGATTTTGAAAAATGGTTAACTACTAAGAAAAATCTTAAAACACGTCCACAATCATTAGTTACTCCAGAATATATCAGTGACTATTCAGACCCAAAGCGAGAGCTGGCTCGCTACGTAAAAGAGCGTCAAACGAATAGAAAAGACTTTGAAGTTGATCCTGAACTAGAGTTGGCTTATGAATACTATCGATCTAAAGAGATTGATTCAGATAGGAATAACGAGGCTTTTACGTCTTCTTCTTCTTCTCTGCCTACAGGACCAGAAAAAGTTGTAATGGCCGAGGTCAAGATGAACAGAAAGTTCTTGCCTAAGCAATACAGGGAAATGAGCATTGAAGAGATTCGTGCCATTGACCCTACACTGCTTGAAGTCATGGTCTATCGTGTTCCTGCAGAAGGAAAGAATTCTATGGCCATGTGTAAGGTGGTGCAGTTCTTGCCTTCAGGTCAAGACGGCATGGTCATCCCCGCAGCTTTTGTAGCTCAAATGGGATCAGACTTTGACATTGACAAGCTCTTTGTGAATTGGAAGAAGGTGCCTAGGGAAGGCAGAGAGCTCAATGCTTACGACCGAGCAGCCAATAAGTTTTTTGATTTACAGAAGGATGTGCTGATGAATCCTGAAGTGGTAAAGACAGAAGTGCTTGTACCACAGGGCTTTGAAACCATTAAGGCGTTTCGTACGGAGATGGCTACTGCCCGCAGGAAAGGAGGGGTTTCAGACATTGATGTCTTTGCTCAAAGACGTCCGTATAGTGCTTTGACTCACTTGCAATTGTGGTCAGACAATGTAGCAGGCATTGGATTGAAAGGCATTGCTGCCAACAACAATACGTTTTGGATGAAAGTCCAACGTCACAACATGCAAGTGGAAGGAATTCCTATGAAGGATATGCCGCTTGAGTTGATGCAATGGAATGCAGAAGCAGTAGCTGCTTCTATGGACGGCGCAAAAGACCCTGTCTGGGGTACTATGGGCATTGACCGCAAGAACTTCTCGTTCTTCATGTACGAGTGTACCATGGGGTACATGCGGGCAATGAAAGAGAACCCAAGTGCAGACAAGGTTAAAACCTTGAATAAAGCTCGAAATGAAGCATTAGCGGCAGCAACTGATTCAGATGTTATGCAAGCCATGACCACACGGGTTAATGACTTTAATGCAGAAACAGAAAAGACAGACAACGTAAAACGGTATCAGGCTTATTTAAAGCAAGAGGCATACCGGGCGTTGAAAGACTTGACCCGTGTCAGTGAGATGAAAATCAATAAGGAGTTGATTGATCTTCTTGCAGCTAAAGAGCCCGTTCTAGATAATTATAACCTTACTCTAGACGCTGAAGGCAATATTATTTTAGACAGCGATGGTAACCCAGAGTTGCAAGCGGTAAAAGACGCCAAAGGAAACACTCTTCCAACCATGGGAAAGGCTTATGTCAATGCTCCTGTCATTAAAGGCGCTTTGGATATTGCCACTGCTTCAGAGTTGCTGATGAGTGGCGGTATGGGGATTCACTATTACCGCACTGTAGGTCGTTATAACGGCATCAGTTTCCCGCAATACTGCGCGGTTCAAACCTTTAAAGCAGCTGATGAATTTGTAGAAGGCAAGCGCGCAGAGGTCATGGGTGAGAGAAGCGTCAGTGAGCGTTTTAGAGAAGTGGACCTAGAGGATGTTCAGTCTTGGAACATGCGTCATTGGATCGTTTGGTTGAATACATCTGACGAAGGCCGAGCAATTCGAGACGACAAAGACAACGCGTTCTTGCGTAAGATGCTCTTGCATATCACGGTAGGCCGAGCCTACGAAGTAAACTACAATCGTTACGATCGGATAACGCCAATCCAGCTTAACGACCCTATCAAAGCAGAAGAGTTTCAAAAGGCTTGGGAAAACACATTGACTCCGCCTTTATCCTATGAAGGGTCTGTTCACTACCCTTCTGAGTTTGCCAAAGCCTTAGTTCGCTACGAAGCTGCACGCAGTGGGTGGAGACGAGGGTCTTCAACCTTCACGCAGTTCTTGCCTACGGAGATTGTAAAAAATGTAAGCGGAGAGGACGCTACATCCTTGCAGATTGCAGCTCATGCTGTGTTGGATTCTAGGGTAGAGTCCGGTACAGAAAAAATGGCTTTGCTCAGCAACAGGCCTATGCGCTATGGTAAGCACACTTACGTGACTTTGCCTGGCGAAAACAGGCGGACAAAAGTGACCACTCCTGTTTTGATGCTTGGGTTCAGAGGCATGTCATCTATAGATGCTATTGCAGGTGAGTTGCAGGTCAACCAATCCACTGTAGAGGAAGAGATAGCTGAGTACAAAGCCAAGCAAAAGAAGAGTCAAAGCCTTGAAGCATTTGGAGATATTGCTTCATCTACTACTACTTCTGAGCGCATTGCTATGCTTCAGAGTCGGTTTGCTTCTTATGGTATTAAGGTAAGAGTGGAGTTTGATTCCACTTTAGAAGGTGCCGGTGATGTGCAGTACGATAAGGAGTCTGGGGTCATTCGACTCCACCCTGATCGCATGAAAAGCGATACGGTCTTGCACGAGTTTGGTCACATCTACATTGAGATGTTGGGGTTTGAAAACCCTGCTGTTCAGCAAGCCATTGAAGAGTTGCGCAACACTGAGCTGTATCGAGAGGTAGCAGAGATGTATCCACACTTAAGTCAAAGAGACTTAGATATGGAGGTTTTGGCTACAGCTATAGGTCTTGAAGGAGACGCCATCTATGACAAGGCTAAGAACCCCAACAAGCTTCGTACCCTGATCAATAAACTCTTTAGGGCTTTAGGTAAGTTGTTTGGTATCCAGCCTAACACCGCTCGGGAGTTGGCACGTAAGATGATTGAAGGGTCTGATGTTAGGACCAACAACTTAAAGTCATTCCGTGCAGAGCAACGATTGAAGAAAGGTTTGGATGCTCAGACCCTAATGATTGAGGTAGCTGATGAGATTATGAACCGCATCGATCATATGCGGCGATTGGGTGCCACTACCGAGGAGCAGCAAGTGCTTCTAGACAGCTTGCAAGAGGACTCTAGTATGTTTAGAGAAGTAGCAGAAAGTGGAGCTACAGCTGTATTGGATTCTCTGGTGGTTGCAATGTCAGACTACTTGCAAAAAACTACTGAGTTTATCTCTCATGCGGAAACATATGTAGACACTTCTTCAGCAGCCGGGCTTAAAAAGCAAGACACTGAATTGTTGAACCAGGCGTATCAGCTGAGTCAAGTGCTGAATACGTTTTCTCAAACGTTTGCCAGCTTTGATAAAGACACTGTAGATGTAGATTTTGATCAGCAAGAGCGGTTTGCAACAACCAACAAAGCTTTTGTGGAAATGGCAGGTCCTGTTCAGGTTATGCAAACCCGCTTGACCAGCTTGGTACGTAAGATGCTGAACAAAAAGCTGGTGGCTAATTCTAGTAACCCTAGGATCAAAGAAGCCATGGAAGCAGGGTTGGACATTTTCTCTTTGGCTCAAACTGAATTTGGCGACATCACTACCGATACTTCTAAAGGAGAAGTGCAGTTTATGGGATTGCTCGATCAAGACTCTAATGCTGTGCTTACTCTGTTTGGTAAGACTTTGCGTGATGTAGTCAACACCGAAGAGCTGCAGAGTAAGCAAGACATTCAAAAGCTTTACTCTATCCTAGATGACTTTGAAAGTCAGGGAGGATCTATCGAATCTCTTTTAGATGAAGATGGTCAAAGCTTTGTGAGTCCTTATCGAGATGCATTTTATTCAGCTCAATCCAAAGCAACCAACCGTCGCAAGTGGAGAGCAATGAACATGGAGCAGAAGTATGTAGAGTCTTACTACCTCGAGCATGTTTACTCTAAAGACCACAAAGACATCAAAGTACTCAAAGAAGAGATTGCTAGGTATGAAGAGGGAGCCAGGGCAGGCACCCTTACAGAAGCAGATAAGCTTCATTTAGACCAGCTTCAAGAAGACCTGGCAACCAGAGAGCAATCTCTAGAGAGTTTTAAAAAATACCATGAACCTGTCTGGGACTTAGAGAAGTTTGAAAAGGACAAAGCAGATGCTGAATCGCAAGGGCCAGATGTAGCAGCAGCTTGGAAAGCAGCGTATGTGCACTCCAGCGGCAAGCCTAAGTTCAACAGTCCTTACTACAAGACTTCTAAGGTGAAAGACAAGTTCTTGAATCCTAAATGGACAGGGACAGACATGCCTAAAGCCAAATGGTTAAACCCGAAAGCAAAGGAGTTATCTCCTCTGCAGCAAGAGACCATTGAAGCTTTGAAAAATCTGATGAAAAATGCTGTAGGGTTTGAAGATCACCGGATGTTCAACGAGAGTTTGATTCCTCAGATTGAAAACCCAGAATCTAAAAGCCTAACAGAAGTATTGCGTGACATGCCACGTGAAGCCCTAGAGACAAACAAAGACACGGCTCGCATGGGCACAGATAGTGAAGGGCGGAAGATCTTCTTGCGTGGAGGGTTGAAGCACAGCAGGCGAAGTGATGGGTTAGTTTCTACAGACTTAAGAAAAACCATCGCTCAGTTTGTTGTAGAGGCTAGGGCTGCTAAAGCTGCCAATAACATTGAGACGTTCTCTTTGATGACTCGCGATGAGCTTGGTCGTATGGAGCTAACTGCTCGAAAAGGTTGGAGTATGGGTAGGGTAGATGGTAAGCGCTTGAACTTAAACGACAACAAACGCGCTGGAACCATCAAAGGAGACCGGAGTAACTCTATGGATGTAATAGAGCATGTCTTAGAAGGTTACTTAGGGCAAGGGTGGCAAACTACAGGTAAGTATGACTCTCAAGCCGCTCTTCTGCAGAGCTATATTTCGTTCCAAGGTATTGGCTTTAACCCTTCGGCATGGGTCAACAACATCATGTATGGTGAGCTTATGCAAATCTTGGATGCCGTTGGAGGAGATATGTATACAAGTGAGAGCTTGAACTTGGCTAAGAAACAGGTATACGCAGGCATTAGAGACCTGGCGTTAGCTCGCGACAAAGGCACCAAGCCAAAAACAAGGTTGGCTGCGGTCATGCACTTCTTTGATGCAACCATGGATCAAAGGGAATTGCCTGAGACCAGCGAGTTGCTAGACAAGTTCTATAACCTGGCATACATCGGTCAAAGCTTTGGTGAGCTGTTGATGCAAAGTCAAGTTGTCCTTGCTATGATGTATGATACAAAAGTGAAGCTGGACACTGGAGAGACTGTTAACCTCTATGAAGCCTTGACTTGGGACGGAGAAGCCCGAGGTATTGGGTTTAAGGCAGGTAAAGTCATTCGCAAAGACGGCACTCTGGTTGATTTAGACATAAACTACCTCGGCTCCTTTAAGACCAAAGCTGTAAATGTGCTGCAACGCATTCATGGATCTTATAACGCAGAAGATATGGGTCGGTTCCATCGCATTGCTGTAGGTAGGCTCGTGCTTCAATTCCGTAAATGGATGCCTCAAGCTTTGAAAAAGCGTTTTGGAGCTGATCGGTTTAGTGAAGTACGTGAAACTGAGGAGATAGGATATTACCGTGCGCTTTGGGACAAGATTATTGTTCCTGGGGTGATGGGCAACGTAGACGACGCAAAGCGGTTTAGGTTCTATGCTACCTATCAAAGCCAACCACCGCATGTCCAGAAGGCCATCAAACGAGCTGCCATTGAGATGGGGCTGGGAGTGTCAAGTGCAATCCTTAGTTACGTTCTTGCGTCATTGATTGAAGTAGATTCAGATGAAGAAGACGAGTTCTTCCTGTTGAATGACGCGTACTACAAAGCCAAGCTCTTGTACCACACAGAACGCTTAAACCAAGAGCTTGTGGCATATACTCCTTGGGGTATGTACGATACGGCTTTGAGGATTGGTCAAGACCCTGCAGCTGCTTCTAGACAGCTTAAGACGATGTTCAAGTTTATGCAACAAGCCGTCTATGGATTGGCTCCTGGCGTAGAGTTGGAGCGCTTTAAAGGCGGACGCAATTATGGTGATCTGAAGATCAGTACGTATGCTTTACAGCTATTGCCGCTTCTTAAGCAAGCTCTTCGTGAGATGAATACCATCTCAAGCCATACGATCTATAAGTTGAGTTAACCTATAGAGCGTGTGTCTAGAATGACAGGAGCTGATTGTTTAAGGACTTTCTCAATGTCGTAGACTTTAAAGTCCATCTTAAACGGGGTGTCTAAAAGAAAGTCGCTCATGTATGATATGAATTCCTTTCTGCTGGGAGCAATGTAAGTGCAGGTAAAGTTGACAGACGTACTGAGCTCTGGCGTCTGTCGCTTAAGTTTCATGATCTCAATGCACCAGTTTTGTCCTATAAGCTTGTCTTGTAGGGTGCTGGCTTCAACATCGTTTACGATGATTTCTACTTTACAACTAAACTCGAAACCAAAAAATTTGTGGTTGATGTGACATTGGGGAGTACTGATGGCTCCTTTTTCAAACAGTGCGCGGACCCTCATTAAAGTAGGACCTGGACTAAGACCTACAGATTTAGCAAGGTCTTGGTTTGAAATGCTGGCGTCTTTCTGTAACACGTTGATTAGTTCAATGTCAGTGGAATCGATGTTTTTCTTCCTAGGCATGAACCAAATATGCAAAATAAACTTGCGTTTTGCTCGGGGATGTCCACAGACCTTAAGAAAAAATACCTTAAAACGGGTATTTATTTGCCTGTAAGCGAAATATTATTTTGTTTCCACGTATTTGATAAGCAAATTCAGGTAATGTTGGGCCTTGTGTAAGTCTTCTACACCTCCTTTGGCTTTGTACCTCGACACGTACTTAATGATGTTCCCTTCTATGAATCCCATGCCATTGGCGAGGATGTACTCTATCGGAGGAATCTTAAGGTCGTAATGGTTCCCTCCAACTTGAGTGGTTTGCTCTAACTTTGGGACGTGCTTAGGCATGTAGAGAAATTTTAGAGAGTTTTTCTGAATAGGGGAGGAAGTAGAGAGCCTCCCCTTACTTACCTTTTTTCTGGATCTTCTTCATCACCGTACCAGACTTGAATCTGCTGCAGGTGACTGTAGTCTAAGTTCATCATGTTGTTGATCCCTTTCGTACAGTTCTTGTAGGTTCTCATGTTCTTCTCGTAGGCCCTTTGAGCTTTGGCCTGAGAGCTGGCCGCAAATGCAGTCTTATTGTTGGGCATGTAGATCTCTTGGCTCCGCTGTGCTTCTACTTCTTTAGCGTAGTCTAGAGCGGCCAATGAGTTGGCCCGGGAAAGATCCAGATGGCCATACTTGGTTTCTGCTATGTGTCCTATTCGAATCTTGCGAATTCGTGCACGTTCATCACGTGCCAGGTTCCATAGTTTCCAGTACAAGCGTTCGCCATCTGAATCTTGCCCTACACTTAATTCATCGGGAGGGATACAGAGTGCATCACATATCTCTGCTTCAATGCGATGCAGCTCAGTATTGTAGTTCCCTTTCCAATCAATGGTGCTGATCAGTTGATCAAGCCAATTTGTCATCTTATAAGAAAATCTTGGTCTTTGTCTCGGCTTCCATCTCTTGAACCCACGAACCGTGAGTAAAATGGTAGTTGAGACGCTGCAGCAACGACTGCAGCTCATCCTTTCCTTCTTTAAGTGTTTCGTCTGCTATGTAAAACGTACCAGCTCGGTGCGCTCCACGGGATTCTACTGCACATATGCAGTGGTCTTCTGGGGTGTACTCTTCTCCGTAGTTCTTAAGAATCCACCGATAGGCAGCTTCTTCGTAAGCAGCAATCTGACGACTGTAGTGATAGGTTTTAAAAGACGCTGGAAACATGCCCAAGGTCTTGCCTGTCGTTTTTAAGTCGATGATGCTAAACTGCTTTTTTCGATGGTTTAAATGGAGCCTATCAATTTTAGCTTTTAATGGGAAATTGTACCTGGGGTCTTCCCAATACACTTCCAGCTCATTGAAGTAGCTCATGTTTCCATTGTCCACTTTTCGAAACAAAAGCTCAGTCAACTCAGGAGAGGTATTCTCTAACGAGTTCATGCAGCTATTCAAAGAGTCTAGCTGCTTCTGAGTGATAATGAACTTGTCACTGCTACGCAACAAATCCCAGTAAGCGGAGCCTGCACTCATTACTTTATTTATCCTTGTTTCTGGTTTCCACGTTCTCCCATAGGCTTGTCTATCACAAGCTTCAATAATCACATAGATGTGCTCATCTAAAGCTTTGATGGTAGTGTCTTCACCTGTAATGGCAGCCTTCAACTCAAGAGAGTCTTTCAAAGAAGCAAAAGCGTCTTTAAGAATGTCTCGAATCTTGTCAGGAGTATTGGTCTCATCTACTATGTAGTTGCACAAGTGCGGCTCTAAAGCTGCCAAGTGCACCAAGTTTCCAAACTCTAGACTGCTGGTCTTCAATGAAGGTGCTTTGCCATCCCAGTGCTCTTTGAAAAGCACAGGAGAACCTTCTTGGTCGGGGTTGATATAACGCAATGAGCTGTTGCTGACTGCCTTTACATCGTAGTAAGGATCATGCAGTAACATTGACTCTCTTTGATGTATCAGGTGAACGCATGTAAAGCCCGTTGAGGGGCTCTTGCTTAATCAGAGTTGCAAAGCTTTGCTCATCTTCAAGGCCAGTAGGCTCATTCTTTAACTTGGCACGTATGCTTTTGGTCTTGATTTTGCTACTCAAGAGTTCATAGTAAGCCAAGTTCAAATGCATAAACTCACTGTACCTCCGACTTGAAAAGAGTTCATGCATGTAACGAGTACCTGCGTGAGTGTTGAGCATGAGCATAGGCAAGTGTCCCAGTTCAAACAAGAGCTGAATAAATCCAGCGCGTTCTGGGGCATGCTTAGCATCTAAGACATGCATCATCTTCTTTACGTTGTGGATGACAGAAGCGTGATTGCGATGAAGGATTTGACCTATGCGTGCATAAGAGTAATCCATCAAACGCAAGTACAGAGAGAGCATTGCGCGTGCTTCCACAAACACCATGCGGCGATCGGGAGGATTCACAACATCTTTGATGTCAACGCCATAAATCTGAGCAACGATGTAACGAGCCGCATCTACTCGTGCAGCATCATTTGGAGGGGTCCAGTTGGGTATGGTCTTGCAAGCAACAAAGGCTTGTACTGAAGTATCCAACCCAGCATAGAACTGAGGGTGTATAGTGTCCATTGATGTAGAGAGTGAAATGGGAGCAGGATTTCTCCTGCCCCCCATTCATGTTTCAATTAGACAGCTACGTGTAAACGTTCTGCCAGAATCTGACGAAAGCCTTGGGCTTTGCAGTCCTCTGGTTGAGCCGCTTCTACAAGCTCCTCAAGTTGTTTCTCCAACTCGCGCTCTTCCCACGTCTTGTAGTCAATCTCAAAGTATGGAGTACGAATCTCCACACCTTTGGTCAAGTCTACCATGCCGTAAGCGTAGTACTCACACACACGCATTTTCATGTAGCTGTAGTCTGAAGGGACTGCAACTACATTCATAGGATTGACAAGGCATGCAATGAATGCACTTCCACTTCCGCCAAACTTCTTAACATACTCAGGGGTGCCAATGTGCAAACCTGAGCTGCATGCATTCTTTGGGTTGTTGTCACAATCAGCACGAGGCATGCTGACGCTTCCACCCAACCGAACAGAAGTAGTTCCACTCCAGTGATCGGTAAACTCAGGCGCTTCGACAAGGCCGTTGTTTTGATCTTGGAACATAGACTCCAAGTTGCCCAAGACATTTTCCGGAGCAATGAAGTTCCCTTTGTCGTCTTGCAACACTTCGGTAAGTACCGCTTTCAAGTCTCCACCTTCAGGATCCTTGACTGCTGTGTAATCTGCTGGGTTCAACCCTTCTGCTTTGAGCATCAGGTATTCCTTAGGCACAAAGTTTGTCACAGCACTGTACTTCTTGTTGGTCTGCTTGCACGCACGATAACCAATGAAGTACCCATTGTCGGTAATGGGGAAATCATAGGTGTCCATGAACTTAAACAGGTCTTCCCGGACGTGAGTGTCTGGGTTTAGAATCAACAACTTCCAGAAGTTGATCATGGAAGTAATGGATTTGCCTTCTTGAAGCAAATTGGTCATCCGAACCAAAAGAGTTTCGGGTATTGCAGCAGCTTCATACCCTGTGAGGTAGAACTTTCCGTTCCGCTCTGTCAAGATATCATTCATCTTGAGGGTGTGCCCTGGGTCCAGGTCGGACACCAGGGTTGAAACATTGACTTGCGTAGGATGCAAAGCAGTAGATTTTGCAGTTTCGTAAAATCCAGCCGCGTCTGCGTTGTTGCTGAATTGACGAGCATACATTTTGTCATCCACGATGACGTGCACTAAGGCGTCGTGACGCAGTGCTGTAATTGAGGCAGTGTAGGCCATTTGTTATAGAGAGTTTATAGCTTGACGGTAGAGATCGTCACTAGTATGTTGATGTAGGATACTATTCAGTATCACGGTTCCTGCTGGCGTCTTCTGAAGTTGTTTCTGGATGTTTCTAAATTGAGCAGCTACCTTGTTAGGCGTGTATACTGCTCCGTTGTGCTGTAATATACTGAATGATTCTACAGATGGGGCTTCTATGTCAAATATTTCGCTGTTTATGACACTGTAAATCCAACCATTAGACTTTTTAGGTCTAGGAGGTAGTGTAAGGTGTTCTTTCAAGCACCCAAGTCGCATCAAAGTAAATCCTTGTAAGCAGTAGCTATGAATATGTTCTTTAAACCACTGCCACTGGCTGTGTTCTAGGTTTTTAGCTTGCTGTCGTAAGATGATTTGCTTCAACTTGGCTAGATCCCAGCACTCTACACCGGACTTTTGAAGTCGCTTAAAGTTGCCGTCACTAGCGCAGTACAAGTCTTTAGGCAACACAACATTCCACTCAATAGCCTTGGCATACTTGTATTGAATGACAATTGCTTTGGTGTCTTTAAGCTCCTTGTAAGTCTTTGTTGTGCGGGTGTATGCATTATTCTGTACCACCTTTACAGGCAGTTCCGTTTTCAGCATCTCCGCAGTCCAATTAGAGCCAGTCTTACGACGAAGCTTAAGGTTTTCCTTACGGTCTACAAGCCATTTCTCTGTAGGTGTGTAATCTGCATATTTCTCTGTGTGTTTTTGAAAGAACTCGTTGAGTATCACAGTAATGATCTGTTCAATCTTATTGTGTATCTCTTCTTTACGGTTTTCATCTACATTGTTTAAACCATACCTGCATACCTCTTGAATAATGGGCATGAAGTTTTGGTTTACGTTAAAAATCAAAGCATAGGTGGTGGTTAGGTTGTTGTTCTCTTGAAAGAATTCTTTCCAAACCGTACCCAGTCTTTGATCTCCACGCTTTCTAATCATCGTGTAAGTAGCGGACGTGTTCGGTACTCCCTTGACAATGTCACGACCACTTAGTGTAGATACAGATCGCCACTTACCTATTTGCAAGTCTAGTTTAGCACTAGGCTCTAAAAGTTGACCAACGATGCTCGTAAACCGGTCTTCTTGAACTTCTTTAGGCCAACCTTCAACGCTTGAGGTAAGGTGAAAATGGCGAGTACTTGCAATAATTTGATGAGTATCCGGATACACCAACTCGTTTTTACGAGAGCCATACCCATAAAGCAATTTGAGGTCTGTAGAATATCCTGATTGGGCTTGTTGCCATGTTTCAAACACAGAATTTACTTGACTCAACTTTTGATCAAGCAGTTCTTTGGCGTTGTCGTTTAACTCCAAACCTTCTCTAGACAAGGTTGGGTTGATCTCGCCAATGTTCAGCTTAATCACAAAGTTGGTCAGATAACTGTCTCCATCCAGGTGCGGAATTTTGTACAAAACATTGCCTAACGAAACCATTAGCCCGTTATGGCAAAGGGTTCTGTCGTTCTGCTCAATCCTTAAGAAAGACCCGTAATCAAAGACTTTGCTTTCATTGAATATGAATTCGCCAGGAAGAGAGATGCTCAGCATATGACCAAGAAGCACCAACTGGTTCTCTATGGCCATTACAAATTGAGTTGTATCAGCACGAGAATACACGGGGATCGTGATTAACGTACCGTTGCTTTCATCGGTTTCAATCTCATTGATCATAGTGCATGTGCGCTCTGCACTGCTCTTTTCCATGAGATAACTCCGCTTGACTCCGTCTATATAAGTTGTGACTTGAAAGACAGGAGTGTAAGCAAAGGGACTCTTTGCACCGATACCGAATCCACCAATCTGTTCGTTAGAATCACGTTTGGTAGAGGCAAAGTATTGCGTGAAGATGTTCTCAATGCGGTTAGGAGTAATGCCAGGACCGAAGTCTCGCACACTAAACTCGCCTACAGCGTTACTCAAGCTTGGCACATTGGTCAGCTTTACTTGAACTTTCTGAGTGGAACGGGCTTCTTGGTTAGCGTCGACAGCATTGGACACGACCTCTCGGACGATAGACCCATACTTGTCTTGGTATACTGAGTTAGACATTAACTCAGCGAGGTGTGTTGCGGCATCTGCTGCAAACCCCATTTTAATCTTTTGCCCCGACACAGTAGACTCGTACTGTCGTTGGGCTGTATTCATTTTCATAGAGAGTAATTCAATTGTGGATCTGGTATATCCGTATTCATGTATTCAGCAGCCCATTGTCGGATGCTGTCGATATAGGTTTTAAAACGATTCTTGGTCATTTCAGTCGTGCTCATGATTCTCATGCCAAGCACAATTCCGTCATCTTGTATTAGGTCGCCTAAAGCAAAATTTGCTTTGAGCCAGTTGTGTGTGTCAGTGTATGTAAGAGGTGCAGGAACAGCACCTTCAATAATTGTAGAGCGATCCCACCCGTGGTCAGTTAACGTTGAGCAAACGATCGGGACTACGATTTTCCAGTAGTACCGGTTCTGTGCTGAAGTGCGCTTTGTATCCGGGGTGGTCTCTAAGGAGTTGTCGGTCATCTTGAATAAGTCGATAAACGAGTTTGCGGTCTTCCAACCTTTCCACCGGGCAATAGGAAAAGGATGGAGCTTTAGTGATGTAGTAGATGTTGTCATCAGGTATTATGCCTTGAGCACTCAAGGCGTCTTGAAAGCATTTGTGGTAAATCCATTGATTGTCTAGATCCCACATCATTGTACCTGGAACTGTGTGTAGCTCGGCTTCAATGGCTAAAGGGAAAAAGTCAACTTCAGGAACCTTTCGGAGATGCTCTTGAAAGCTCTCTTTAATGCATGCTACCACTTTACTTCTGAGGTGTGGAGGCATATTGCCACTGTACAATTCTTGGCCGTTAATCTTCTTGATTCTTGGCTTGTTGACTGAAGCAGGATTGGCAATCAATGGTTTGCCATCTGCACCAAGCAAGCGGCTCTTGCTGTCGTACTGCTTAAACTTCTGATACTTCTTAGGGATACTGGTTCCTTTGGTGTAGTACTTAGCCCTACGTCCTTTGGTCAGTTGCACATGAGTTAGATAGCTAGGGATAACGATTTCAATCATTTCCTGAGGGTATCTATCCATTGAGTGGCTGCATACGGAGATGCTTTGTACAAGTCAGAGATGTCTTTAGCTCCTTCTACAAAAGCATATCTCCAGTTGAACTTTTTGCGCCACTTATTGGCAAACTTTACTCCGGTGTAGTCTCGGTCATACACGATGACGATGTCATCAAACCGTTGTTTCCAGTCTTCTACTTCTTCATCTGTAAAGCTGTAGCTCTCGCTTTGAGGGGCTACGGCTGCAATGCCAAATTCATAGAAGACCATAACGTCTTTCATGCTTTTGGTTACAACAAGCAGCTTTCCTTTCTGAGGTAATTGGTCTACTCCTTGCAGGCACTGCGTGTTCTGAATGAACCTAGTGCCAGTGGAGAATGGCATATAGAGTTTAAAGAAATCATCCCCGAAGTAGTAGGCAAAGCCTGGTTGAGCGGTTCGGTGTGTAAACACTCGTTTGCCATTACAAGCAGCCAAGTAGAGCTGGAAAATTCTGTATGTCTTAAGGGTTTCGACAGTAATGCCGAACTGACCCCAAAACGATACTCCATCAGGATCTATGTGCCATGCCCCGTTATGGGTCAAAGGCTGGATTCCAATTTCAGAAGCTTCGTTAGCGTTGGTCTTGGCGTATTCCAGGTGATCGTAGTTTTTGGCTACAAAAGCATCTGGTATGTGCAGGTTCAAATCACTAACGATTTGTTTCAGGGCCTCTTTAAAGTTGATTCCCAATACCATACAGGCTACATCGAAACAATCCAAGCTTTCGCTTTTAGAGAAGTCTCGGAAGTAGAGTTTGCCTGCTTTGGAGTAAAAGAAACAGCACGAAGGGTTCTTGTCTTCGCGGATAGGGGAATGAAACTTTTGTTTTACCTGGATAGGAACATGGAGATAAAACTCCATGATCTGTTCTTGAGGTACTCGTTCCAATACCCAATCCCTGTTGAATACAGGTTGGATAGCGTACATGTAGAGAGTTGTAGAGAGTTGTAGAGAGAGAGTAGGTAAGAGGGGGGCCTTTGCCGCCCCCCTCCGTCCTAAGGTTTCACGTAATGCGAAACTCCCATCACACTATTCGGTGTAACGAGTCAAAATTCCAATCCTGAATCTTCTGCAGCTACTGGTGGTGTCAACACTGGTGCTGGGTCTGCATCAAAAGGAGCAGGTTCACCTCCCAACATGGCGTTTAGATCATCACTGTTGGCCGAAGCTTTAGGAGTAATCCGTTCATACTTTTGGTGGTATACAAACGTATCGTTGTCACTCATAAGCAGAATGAAATCATTCAACGCGCGTCGAGGGAATACAGTAAAGTCCTTCTGGTTCAAGATTAGCTTGAGCCTAACTGGAACATCTACCCATCGATCGTTCAAGTTGTCAATGACTGCTTGAGAGAATTCTTGATAGTTGGCTCCTTTAACAGTGATGTCACTCAAAGGCATGTAGCAACTCATGATGTGCTTAATCCTTTCGGTTGTGTCACGCATCATCTCCTCTAGAAGGTCCTTGTAGTCTTTGCCCCATGCGTGAGCATTGGATTTGACTTTTTCAGGAATGATCTCCCATTCATTATGAGTAAAGATTTGACCTTTATCATTGGTGAACTCAAACTTCAGCACTTTGTCTCCTGTGCCGTTTGCTTTAAAGGGTTCATATGCAATGCGCTTTAAGACGCAGTTGTTGTTTGTGCCAGCAGGCATTGGATTGAAGCCACGCTTCAAAGGGGTACTGTCAATTGTAAACATGTTTAGTCGATGTAGATATTAGACCATTGGAATGAAAGGGCTTGGTCAGCCAGATGAGGGCAACGACTGCCCGCTTGGGTATTGTCACTACCCGTTTTGAACGTGATCATGAGTTCATCAGATTCGCGGTAAACGAATCCAATGGCATCTGCAGCACTCATAAGCTCATTCTTAAGCTTACCGGTAAGGTTTAGCTCGTTGATGTCGATCACTTTGTTGTGATCTTCGTCCACTACAGTACTTCGCTTGGTGTGTCCAACGATGATGATACCCTTAGTGGCAAGGGCTGCCAGCTTTTGCACGGCGTTAACTACTGCTTCACGAACTAAGGCAAAACCTTTGCCAAATTCCATGTCGCCAATAGTGGCTACTTCATGCTGCTTGCAGACGTATCGTTCTATCCAGGCAGCCAAATTGTCTACCGTGTCTAAAGCGATGTAATCATACTTGGTGTCGGACTGACTTAAACTTTGATTTAGGAGTTTGTACTCGTTAAGATTGTCGACATACACTTTCATGGCGTCAACATATTCAGTACCTCGTTCTGTGTCAATGATTAAGCAGTTGTCCAGCTTAGCGATCGTCGATGTTTTACCGGCTTTTGGGGAGCCATAGAGAAGTAAAAATCGAGGGTCTTTTCTTGTAGCAGTTGTTTTGCTAGTGGGTAAATCCATTTTAAATTTTAGAGAGTTATGATAGTATTCGGGAGTCTGTCCATTCTGTGATACGCCCTTGATCCAAATCAGAAATCAGACGAACGTACCCTTGGGTTCCATGTCTGTTCTTGAGGATGTGAAGGGCAATCAAGTTCTTGCCTTGTTCTGTTATTGTAGGGACGTGATTCTTACCATAGACTTCTAGTCCCAACAATGCCGGCTGGTGTACCACAAGGCACACATCGCAAGCATGGTAGAGTTGTTTGGAACCATGGATGTCTGTTTTGGTAGGGAAATGCAATGAAGCAGCCCCTGGGTCACGTCGTATAGCTGATTCTATTTTGTCATTGAGTTGGCATAGCAGGATGTTCATGGTATTGAACTCCTTGCGGATCTTGATGAACATTTTACCAAGCTCAGCTAACGTCTGTATCTCGTTTTCACCTGGCATAGGCTGAACCAGCAAAGCGTGGTCTAGCGTAACAACCAAGTTGTCGTCTGGAAACTTCTCACGCATCTTACAGATGGTGTTCAGTATGTCTTGCCTTGTACCTGGAGTTTCGCAGAAGTAGATAGGCTCTTCTCGAACTTTGTCTAGTTGCTGCTTGACTTTTTGGTATTGGTCAGCGTCTAAAGGACGATCTGCAGAAAGCAAATCCCGATATGACAGCTGTATGGCTGTAGACAATCTGCGCAAAATCTCTGTAGAAGCACTCATCTCAAAACAGAAGTGTAGAATTTTACACTTGTGGTTTTGAATTCGCTCATTGATGAAATTCTGTATCAAAATATTCAGCATGTAGCTCTTACCATGACCTGAAGCACCACACAGCATATAGGTCTGCCCAAACTCAAAACCTCCCAAGAGGTATCGGTTGAGCAGATCCCATTCTGTGCGCACCATAACGCGGTCTCCAGTCATAGACGCGTAAATCTGTTGATTGGCGTCTTTGATGGAAACTGCCATCTTCCGAATGGGAAGACTATTGGAGCTCTCGGTCTGCAGGTAAGATGACATTGCCTGTTGTATCACGCATTTCTTCTAGGGCTTCCCATTGACGGGATGCAAACCACTTTTCGATTCCCATAGAAATCTTGTGGTTCTTGATTGCCCAATGAAGCTGGTCCATGACACGTCGGTGCTGACCTCGCTTGACTACTTTTTGATAGTACTGTCTCTCTAATTCATCTAAATCACAACTTCTTGCCGCTACTTGCTTGCCGTGTATGAACAACCACTTGGGGTATGCGCTAATAAATTCTTCAGCACTTGCCCAATCGCAGTTCTTCTCAAACATCTCTGTTCCTTGCTCTGTCAACTCAAATTGGTCTAGAGCAAATACCCCAGACTCATTCCAGTTGTAGATGTAGTTGCGGTCTATCAAATCATGGACTTCTTCTTTGGTCAAGACTTTACCGTTTACGTCAATCAACGAGTAGATAAGCTTGAACTTCTTTTCATACATAATTGCCAGGAACGCATACTGGCTGGGGGTCATCTTTGTTTTTTGTAAGAACTTGACCCAACGTTCTAAATCAATGATCATCTGAATAGATCGATTGTAGCCTTGTCTGTGCCAGTACCTGTTATTTGATAAAGCAAGTCACTGACATCTTGAAGGCCGATGATGTTAACACTTGACTTCTGTCGATCTCTAAGCCACTTTTCGTCTTGAGTGTTCTTGACATACAGATTGATGATGTAGCCTGTCTTGCCTTCTTGAAAGCGTATGGCACGTCCTGTACGTTGTATGTTCTGTCGTTGACTAGCAGTTCCACTGCAGATCAATGCTACTTCTACTCCGGGAACATCAAAGCCTTCGTCTAACGCTTTGGCTGTGTTGATTACCCGTATATCTGATTTGTCGTCTTGAAAGTCTTGTAAAGCTTGTGCTCGTTTGTATTTGGCCATCTTACTGTTGTAGCTAGTAGACCAAGGAGCGGTCACTTTAGTTAAGTTTTCTGCAAAGTCAATACTCTCACTAAAAGTAATTGTCTTCATGTCTAAGGATTGAATAATCCGTGAGGCTGACTCAATCTTAGAGGGGTAAGTATACAGAAACTTCTTTCGCATAGCAAGGTTCTTATTGAAGTTTAGAGCCCAAATGTGAACTTGTTTCTCTGTTACATGAAATCGAGAAGCAACGCTTCTACGCGCAGCGTCACTCTTTAAACAATGCATAGCGTGCTTAAAATCATGTCCAAACTTGGCGAAGTAGTGATTGAAATCATCACTGAATTGTTTGTACTGCGCTCTCTCTTGATCAGACATGTATAACGGCACGTTGTAGGTTTTGAAATCAGACACATATCCGTCTTTCAAGGCTTCAGTAAGAGAAACCTTGTCAATGACGGGAGCATGTTGCCGAATCAAATAGTCTTGACCATCCTTGCGGTCAAGGGTAGCGGTGAGTCCTAAGACCCACTGATAAGTAATCACTGAAAACACCTTGCTAAACACAGCACTTGCGTAGTTGTGGATCTCATCTAAAATGAGAAGGTCACACGTATGCTTGCGTTTGACACCAGAATTAACCACCATCACTTTGACTCCTGAGAGCATGTGTTGGGTGACTTGTTCTTCCCACTGGGTCTTAAGGTGTTTGGTAGGAACTACGACAAGCGTAGTCTTTTCAGGATACTGTTCGTTTGTTTTTTGAATAGCAATGACTGCAGTGTACGTTTTACCAAAACCTGTACAGGCTTCTAGCGTACCTCTGCAGCCATTGCTTACCCACTTGCGCAAGATGCTTTTCTGTCTTGCAAGTTTTTTGCTGTTTACGTCCATTACTGTTTTATCACATCATAGTCTTCTTTTGACGATAAAGTCCGGCGTATGCCAGATCGGGTGTTTAATTATTGCGACACAAATGTTGTCGGGAAAAAGGATGGAGCGGGTACAACCTTAAACGCATCGGGAATGCTGCTTTGTCCGGGGTTGTATCGTCCTGTACTATTGGCGGGTGCAGTTGCTGTATTAAGCCACTGCGTATCAATCTTCTGATTGCTGTCCATAAAGGGCAACGTGATGTTCTTAAAGTCTCCAGTACTGAACCTGGTATCTGTACGCATAGCACCGGGAGTGCGGAAGCTGATAAACTCTTGGTGATTCAAGCAGTTTGCCCAGTTTGCAATGGCTTCATCAAAGTAGGGAGCATCACCATCAATGTCGAAGTACTCGTGGAACAAGCGACTGGGTTGGTACTCTTCCTTCTGCGCATCGTACTTGGGCAAAACGTTGGTTACTGTATGCAAAGCATCTGTTCCAGCTCTATAGTATGCTGCAGGGTTGGCTACAGGTTTTGCCTGATCGTCTCCCAAAGAAGTCCAATGCAAGAAGCACCCTTCTAGAATTTCAAGGTCAGTGGATGTCCAATATCCATCCATGTCCATGTCATAGACCAGAGGTCCGTAGGATTGCTCAGGCAGGCTGAACAGATTAGACTGGGTAAAGAAGGTGTTTGCAGCAAACGTAATGGCATCTTGAGTGCTTGTGAAAGCAGCATCACTGCTGTTGATCATAGCAATAGCACGTTGTCCTGTATGAGCAGCAAAAAATGGAGTGATGATGTGCGTCATCCAGTCTGCATACGTTCCTATTTGACACGGCATAAACTCTCGACCTACTGTGAGTGTGTTTGACACATTCGCATCTAGGTTGTACTGAGGTCCAAAAGAGTTGTCAAAGTGGTGACGGCTGTCAGCAGAAGCAGCCAAACCAAACTTGGGAGAAACGCTGTGAAGCTTAAACCTGAAGTACTCACGCAAAGTCATCTGGTCTACACCTGTAATGACACCTTGATGCAGTTGTGAATCAAAAGTTCCATTAAAATAGCCCCAATCACTTCGGGCTACATCTGCAGGGGTAGAAGTCTCTGAGTAGATGTCAAAATAGTCCCGGATGCCTCCGATGTACTTCCTTCGAATGCTTTGTTGAGTTGTAGCCGATCCTCGACTTGTGTACCCAGACGAACTCTTTTGGCTTGTGATGTATGCCAAAGAGATGTTTTTGCGAGGAAATACAGTGCTGGGGTTGGCTACACCGGATAGATACCTTGTTGTGGCTTGATCCCATAGGGGGTCAGCGTAAACGCCATCTTTAAAGTGATGCAGGTTATGAATAGCTGGACCGGCACCAAATGCATCAATTAGACCTACGGTTACATTGGCGTTGTCTGTAGCATGCAAACTCAATACTGGAGCATTGATGTTGCTGTAAGCGCCGTAATAACACTGGCCTAGGGTAGGAGATGTGTTTTCGCTTGGTCCGTTGTAGATCTCGTCTAGGTCCGTGTAGAATTGAATCCAAGGCACTTTAGGAGTAAAAGTGTTCGTGTGTTCGTAGATAACGTAAGCCAGTTCAGACCCTTCATCTAGATCCAACCGTGTTCCATTTGGAGCAACGTATCCATCTCCTGCCAAATAGGAAGCAGAGGTAACAGGTCCATAGTTACTCAAGTCTGCAATGTCAATGTAGCTCAATCCTTTAGTAGTTATGAGCATTACAGCATCGTGCGCCAAAGCTGTACGAGGCAATTGAAGCTTGTTCCTGCCTTTGGCTAGAGTGGTCATTGTAGGGTCAATGATGGTCATCTCTTGACCATAAGCAGTCAAAGTGTATTCATTAGGATCCCACTGAATACCGGCGTTGGTAAACAAGGTGAGCTTGTCTTGAAAAGCTTGTTCAATCGCGCTGACTTCATTGGGATCAATGACCATACCACCTCCGTCAATAAAGTTGCCTGGAGCAGACCAATCGCCAGAGTTTTCTCCGACGTTGTATCCGTAAGTCTGAAGGAAAATGATGAAGTCAATTACGTTGACGCATCCATCATTGTTGATGTCCCCAATTGCAAAATTGGAACAACCATCACCTTCACAACATCCTTGGGCTTGAAGCATGTTGATTAAGTCAACAGCTCCTACAACTCCGTCACCGTTAAAGTCTCCTTGCAGGTTGGTCATGTACACCAATCCTTCCAGTGGAAAGTTAAACTCACTGTCACGCATCCAAAGGGTGTCTCCAACACCTAAGTACTTAATGGTGTTTAGGGTTCCGCTGGTGTCATAAAGCTCAATGGCAATCCTAGGAAACGGTTGATACCCTAAGTCGTCATAAAATGTGCTGCCTGTAGCTTGAATCTTTAAAGGTTCAATTACCCAGGCTCCATTGATTGGAGGAGGAGGGAAAAAGGCATGAATGGGCTTGTGGTTGTGAGGCGCATATTCTTTGATGACATGTGCAGCTCTGAATTGAGCGCTATCAGTGTACAAAAAGGGTACTCCTGGGAATACGGACGCAGCTTCTTCTCCAACCGTGTGAGTGCCATCTAGCGCGTTGTCGTCAAACTTGTGCTCAAAGAAGACAAACGGCATCATGGTACTGTCGTTCTCATAAGCATAGGTTACTACAGAGGTAGACGTTGCGTCGTCTGTAAACAAAGTCTTTGATGCAGATGTGCGACCACCTGTATCGATACCGTACGACTCAATGTCATTGAGCAGTAGTCCGTAGGGGCCATAGTCTCCAACAAATATTTGCCCTAGGTTTTCCATAGGAAAGTCATGGTCATAAACTCCGTGAGAGGGTAGAATCTCGACAAAGTCGCTGGAGTTGGTTGCGTTTCGAATCCAAAAAGCTCCCCCAGGCTGCACATAGCGACCTAAAGGCATGTACTTGTTGGGGTTGATGCTTCCGCTATTCAAGTAATTGTAGACAGGTCCGTCATTGGCATCAATGAATCCGTCTGCGTAGTCTTCAGCTATTTCTAGAGCCAAGTTGCTCAAGTTTGAAGCTTCGCTGGAATTGTACATGTCATAGAGCAGGTTCAAGACGTAGTCCATTTCTGAACTGATGATTTCGTCTCCAAACCGGAAGTACTTGCGCCTCCAAAACTCTTTGGTGCTGGGGATGTAATCGGGGTAATTGCCGTACCACTCTGGGTATGTTGTAGTGGTGAAGTTTGCAGCAAGATCGTAGTCATATCCAGAAACGTTGTACCACGCAAATTCTAGCAGTTCTGCTTCTGGGTGGTCTTCAAAATAATTAGCTGCGACTGCATTCAAGTCTAGGTACCCCATTAAAGGGTTAGAAATCATTTCCCAGCAGCTGATTTGAGCTGAATAAACAATGTCCTCGTAATTGTCTAGGTAAGCATCTCCAAACAAGATGTCAGCATCAGATGAAGAGCCGTATCCAACCAGTTCAGGAATCGTTGTTCCATCTACGTAGTTGTAGCATAGTGCTGTTTCGCTTTCAAAGCCTAAGTCAATGTAGTATTGAGAAGCTGTGTCTAAACACTCTCCCCAAGCATTGCCTTCAAACAAAGAGCCGTCAGGAGCATAATGGTATACAAAAGACTCACTTGTAGGTACTTTGACTAAGAGCTGTCCAGGCTCACTTTGTCCTGGGGGCAGGTTGGGGATCAAGGGTTGATCTATGAAAGGCCTGTGGTAGGGTTGTTCGTTGTACGCTTGTTCAGAGTTAATCCAAGGAGTTCCTACGTATTCAACAACGCGTTCAGTGAGGTCACCACCAGTCATAGTTTCCCAGTGCCCAAATGGGAAAGGTTGAGGAGTATCATAATCTGGTACCGACCACCTTGCTAAAGGAGCGCTCACGTTGGTTCCACCTCTAGGTTTGTCGGGATATGTCGGAGGGTAATCGTCTATGAAGGGGATGTATAGAGGATTTGTGGTTTCACTCAACAAAGGGTACGGTGTCAAAGGTGCTACGTTTACTGTATCGTAGTCAAACAATGTGATCCAGTCTTGACTGCCTGAAGTATCGGCCAAAGACAAGTGTTGAGGGTGTTCCCAAGACCGATTTCCGCTGGCTCCACGTGTGTTAAGGTTGTCCCAGCTTAAATACGTGGAAAACGAATTAGGCCACATCCCAAAATGAGCCCAACCATTGATGATGTTTTCGCCTTGGTGATACCACCTACCATAGCTTGTAGAGTCGGTAGGATCAGCATTTGTAGTAAGATAGCTGCCCCCACCATTTAGTTCAGGCAAGAAGTAGTTAATAGAAGCTACAATCTGCAAGTCGTGTACTGGCACAACGCCGTTAAAGAAGGTTGTGTCTTGAGAATTCTGATTTACTACAAATACATCGAAATACGCTTGAAGGCTGTTGCCTACATAGTAAGCAGTATCTAAAGTCATAGAAGATGATCCTCCCCAAATTGAGTCTGTAGTAATGTCAAGTCCGCTCGCAGTAATGCCCAGTGTAGAATCTAAATAATTGTACATAGCCATAGAAGGATATACTGAAACGATTGCACCCTGTGAAACACCCAACTCAGCTAAGCTTTCTTGCGTTTGACCTGCTAAAGCATCTTCTGAGTTATCCCCACCCGCCATGTCATACCAAACATCAATTTTTTTTGATCCGCCTTCTACTAACATTTTATCTAACGGTTGCCAAACAGATTTAAGATGAACATCGCCTGTCATTTTACCGCGTCGAACGCCTTTAACGGGGATTCCAGTTAAATGGTAACCTGAGATTCTGTACCGTACGGGTACTTGTACGTTGTCGTTGGCCAGGCTAGCCATAACTACGTTTGCCATGTTCAACGTATCATCGTTGAGTTGATACTGAGTAAATGCAGTTTGCACGCTATCAGGCAAGTATGGGACTGTGAAGGCGACGATCCAAGGCAAATAGTATTCTGACAGTTCAGATCCCCATTGGGCTCCTTCAAAATCTTCTAAAAGATCAGTCCAGTAACCTGTAAGAACCAGTCCGTTGTGAGAGTCTACAGCTCTGTTTCGGATGGTCTGATATCGCACTCTACCTACAGCAGTTCCTGTGTTTTCAAACGTGGATGGGAGGTGTGTGACATAGTCTAGCTCAAAGATGACGTTGTCGTTGTCTGTCCTAAAGTATCCGTTGTTGTGCAACTCCTCTTCAATAACCAGCGGTGCAGGCCCTTCGTGGATAAGCTCACATCCAAAAGGAACGTAAAGCCTCTTGATCCGGATGGTATCGGTATTGGAAATGGTCAAAGAATTGTAGGAATTTCCGCTTAGGTGCTTGCCTACATAAACTTCTTCGATACTTCGTGTGCCTGTTCCGGTGTGTAACAGTCTTTGAGGCGCGTTAGGTGTGCCTCCAAGACAAATCCTCAAGTTTGGATGACTCCATCCTGTAATGTTCAGATCTGCAGGCCCTAAAGAACTTTCGTAATGCCGTGTTCCTGGAACAACAAACTCTTGCTGGCCTGTTTCATAATTCAATTGCTGAGTAGCGAACGTAAATGAAGCAGGTGTACTAAGTACAAAAGATTCAGTAAGCGATTGAGGCAAAAAGGGAAAAGGCGGAGTAAAAGAGGTTTGACTCTGCGCAAAAAACGAAGCAGCCATTAAAACTGCAGTGATGAAATATCGTAGCATGGTGATTACTCAAAAACTGGAAGAGCCGTTGTAGGGTTATTAGGGATTTCAGTAGTGCTGCATCCCAAGCAGAAAAAGTTTGTTGGAGCGCTGTATCCGGGGGGCTGAGTAGCCAGTCCTGTTTTCATGTAGATCCGCAGTCCTGTAGGTATACTAATGGGGTCAGTCATAGCTTCAAGCTCGGCGTTGGTAGGCACCCTTGAAGGCAAGTTGATTATGCCGTTATTCAAGGGCTGTCCCCAGTGAATCCATCCAAACTCATCAGCTACGAAGACAAACATCTTGTCTCCGTTTACTTGGTCTTGTACAAAGGCTTTCATCTGCTGGTCTGGCCATGCATAGTCAGTCCAAATGTTGTACGGGCTATAAGTGCGGGAGACGCCGCTGAGCCTAGCCATGGTTTCTAGCCGTTGCTTTTTAGCTCCAAGCAGTTCAGTGCCTTCAATCAGAATAGGGTCTGTTCCATTCCAGCAGTCATTGAAATAACTCAGCAACTGTTGTAGATCAGAGATGCCAATGTATCCATCTGCATTAAAGTCATTTACAATAGAGTACCCAGGGTCATTTTCGCTTAACCCGTAAGAACCTAGAAACAATAGAATGTCAGCGGTTGTGACACACCCGTCTATGTTTAAGTCAGCGGCTAAAAAGCCAGAATACACCGTGAGAACGGCAATCTCTTCTTGGTAACCGCCTGCTTCAAACGCGTATGTAGTAGAAGTTCCACCTGCGTCAATAGAAGTAAGCGCAACGTCATA
>Ga0181419_1000006_pt1 | contig 62607 bp, 67 predicted proteins | sample 42SPOviralmetaG_FD_130144 | JGI IMG/M metagenome (GOLD analysis project Ga0181419, IMG submission 130144) | Marine viral communities from the oligotrophic San Pedro Time Series (SPOT) site, San Pedro Channel, CA, USA - 42 SPOT_SRF_2013-04-24 | ecosystem: Environmental > Aquatic > Marine > Strait...
TGATAGGGACAAACCTGATAAGCCTCCCATCGATGGCAAACCTGACCCTGATGGCAAAAAACCTCGCGTAAAACCAGGAGAGATAGATCCAGCAACTGGCAAACCTCGCCCAAAAAGAACAGGAATTCTTGGTGCGTTTGATAATGCAAGAGACGGACTTAAGAGAACAGCAGAGAAGTTTAATCCTTTTGCTGATAATAGGTCTCGTTTAGACAGATATTATGATGATGCAACTGGTTACAAACCAAATGCACTTCAAAATCTTAGAGATAATGCTTCAAGAACTGGACGGGCAATTAGTGATGATGTAGCAGAAAGATTAACAAAGGTACAGATTAAAGGGAAACCTCTAACTGATGTTATTGCAGAAACTTCTGAGGCAACTCTCAGTGGTATGGGTCTTGATAAGGAAAGACGCCAAGCAATCAGATCATCATTGGATACTAGTTTAGAAAAATTAACTAAAAAGAAGAACAAAATACAAGGGGGTATCTTTAGCGGTTTACAAACACTTCAAAGAAATTTAACCTTCCAAGAGGGATCTACCTTTAGGAAAGGTGCAGCACGCGCTGGTCAGGAACTTACATTTGCAGAGGGTTCAACATCTCGAAAAGCTGCTTCAGCAACAGGTAAATTTCTAGGAGAACAAGGAACAAGATTTACTAATGCTATAAAGGCGCAGTACGGTAGATTTAATGATTGGGCAGGCAGTCTTCCTGATAAAGCAAGAAATGCTTTAATGGAGAGGATTTTAAAACCTATATTATCTGCTATAGAACCTGTCATGAACACCGTTAAGGGTGTTGGTGGTAAGATCACAGGTGCATTCGGCAAATTGGGTTTTGTTCCTAAAATTCTAGAAGCATTAAAGAAAAAAGGCATTTCGGGTTTTACCGACATTAAAGGTGCAGCTAAAGAACTAGGACCTACAATATGGCCAATTATTGGTAGTGTATTCAGTTTAATTTCTGGTTATGATCGTTTAACAAACCAGGATCCAACTGGTGCCCTGATGGATACGGTATCAGGTCTTTTTGAATTATCTGTAGCACCTCCTCCTGTTGGTTTTGCTTTTCTTCCTGGTAGCGGCATTTCAACATTCATTGATATTGCAATGCTAGGTAGAGACTTAGCAGGTGCTCTCTTCCCAGATTTTGATCCGAGAACTGAGGAAGACAAACTTATTAATAATTTAGGTCTAGGTAGTGCACAGACATTTGTAAAGAGTGTTGGGGCAAAACTACCTAAATTGAGTGCTCTCACTAAAATCTTTGGTGAGGCAGAGAAAGAAGGACCTAAAAGAGAAGATTTTAAAGACGGTGATGACGGAGATAAAGATTTTGAGGAAGCAAAACAGGCATGGTTAGTAACTCAACCCGATGGCAAGGAAGAGGAGATAAATGCTGACGCTCAAGCATCAGCACTTGGTGGTCCTATTAGAGAACCTCAAGAGTTATTCTTAGGTGGTGTTGTAAAAGGTATTGGTAAAGCAATTGGTAGTGTAGGTAAAACTGTTAGTAATGTACTCAGTAATCCTATTGTTTCCACTGGGTTATCATTGATTCCTGGTGCTGCTCCAATTGTAGGAGCAGTAAGTGGTATTGCCAATCTAGCTGCTGGTGGGAACCCCCTAGGAGCGATCATGTCAGGCGTTAGCATGATTCCTGGAGTTGGGCAAGCGATGGGTGGTTTTGGTGATTTTATGGGAAAAGCCGCTGGAATCATTAATAGTCCGCTCGGACAGGCAGGAACGAGTTTACTTCAGGGTAATTTTATGGGTGCTGCAAGTTCAGCATTGGGTATGCTTGGAGGACCATTAGCTGGTATTGGACAATCACTATTAGGTGGTAATTTTGGCGGTGCTATTTCTTCTGGATTGGGAATGGTCAATCCTATGCTTGGACAAATGGCAGGCAGTATATTATCTGGTGGATTCCAACCAATGAATATAATTTCAAATGTGGCAGATAGTTTTGGGTTATCTGGTGTTATGCAGGCAGTTACTGGTCTGGCAGGTGGAGATCCAACTTCAGCAATTAAAGCGATTGGTTCAGAACTTGGAGTAGATCCAAAAATTCTTGGAGCAGTCGATAAGGTTTCTACTAAAGCATTAGGTGAAAAAGGTATATCTGCAAAGTATGCTATGCAGCAAGCGTTAGAGTTTGTACCTATTCCTGTAGTTCTTGAAAAAGTTGTTCCTATGTTGCAAGCAGTTCCCATAAATATAACACAGACGAAAGTAGTTCAAGCAACCGAATCTGTTTTAGGTTCTTTCTAATTAAATGGCAAAAGTAAAGAAAGGTGCAAAAATTGATTTCTATAAGTTTGTGGCGATCACTCGCCCAAGCTCAGAGAAACAAATGTCTTCGGATGCTAAGGAGACTATAACTGCTGTTAATTCTCAGATAGAAGCAACTAATCGTCTGGGAAAAACATTAAATTCGATTGGTAAAACTCTTGTTGATATTAAGAAACTTCAACTTTCTAGATTAACATTAGCACAGAAAAATAGTAATAAATTTGACGCTAGATATTCAACACCAAGTAAAAGCACATCTTCAGGATTTATAAAATCTTTCCGTGCAGCTAAAATTCCTGGTTTCTTAGAAAGTTTATTAGGTCTTTTAGGAGGATTATTTAAGTTATTCATTGTTGTACCTGCACTTAAATGGTTAGGGGATCCAAAGAATCAAAAGAAAGTTAAGAAACTTGTAGATACTTTAGTCACGGTTGCGAAATTTATATTTGATGTTGCTAAATTTGGTGTAGTTAACACCATCGAAGGTTTATACAAATTATTTGATGATGAGACTAGTTGGTTAGATAAGATGGGAGGATTCCTGCAAGCAGCAGCAGGACTCGGAACATTATTACTTGGTATTCGTTGGTTATCTAATCCACTAAAACTTGTTACTGACTTTGGTGGCGTTCTAAAGTTCCTTGCTTTCAATCTAAACAGAGCTAGGACAGGAATGCTAGCGCGTGCGAAGACAAAGGGTTTTGGAAAGGCAGCTCTCCTTTTAACCACCGTGGCAGTGGCAGGTGCAGGAATGCGCGTTGGCGCAGGTGAGGGAGAAAATAAATCCCAAGATGATCCAGAAAAGAAATCCCAAGATGATCCAGAAAAGAAATCCAAAGATGATCCAGAAAAGAAATCCAAAGATGATGCAGAAAAGAAATCCCAAGGAGGTTTAGTACAGAGTCTTCCAAGCAGATCACAAGGAGGATATATTAATGGACCTCAGTCAGGATACCCAGTATCACTGGATGGAGGAAAATCAACTTCGTTCATCGGACATGGACGTGAATATGTTGCTAGAAAGGCAAATGGGGGAGCTTTCGTCGTTCCTCTTAATACTCCTGGAACAAAAACACAACCCCACTTAACTAGTAAGAGACTTGGTGAAGCAAAGAGTCAGGGATATAAAGTTCCTAATGCTATGAGACAGGAATATCCTGTTGGTAGATCTTTAGGTGGGAAACTTCCTCAATTCTCTCAAGGTGGCGCTTATCTTAATAAAGTCAAAGCAAATGACAGTACTTCGGGTGATAATGCAAATAAGCAAATCTTCTTACATTGGAGTGGTGGTCATAGAAGTAATACTGAGTTCCATAATGGTAATGGATACCATACCTTTATTCCTGCATCTGGTCAACCAGTTCGTAAAGCAAGGTTTGGACAAAAGGGAAGACCCTATCACACTTATGGTCAAAACCAAGCAACGTCTGCTGCTATTGCCGTTTCTGGTATGAATGGTTTTGGTAGTGAGAGTGCTTCAAGTTGGGGTGCTCAGGCAATTACACCAAACCAATATAAAGGTATGGCAAAAGAGGCAGCAGGACTTGCTACTGCCTGGGGATGGAAACCATCAGATATTACTGATAAGAGAGTAAGAACTCACTACGAAGACTATAGAGACCGTCCAGATTGGTATCTCCGCTCAGAACCTTCACATTATCGTTGGGATTTGAATAGATTGTATGCAGGTGATCCCGAGAATAGTGGTCCTGGAAAGATCCGTAAGATGATCAAGCAGCAAATGTCATCTTTTGGTGCAAAACCAACAAAGACTGAGGATCCGACTAGAGATGGATCTGATAATAGAAATACAGCACCATGGAATCCTGGATTGGGGGTATTGGATGCTGTAACAGGAAATCTGTTTGACTTTGATGGTGCTGGTAAAAAGACTCCACCACAGCCACCATCTAGTACGTCAGATCCTTCTAAGAAACCAAGAGAGAAAGCTAAAGTAGAAAAGAAAGGAACCCGAGGATCACCTTTCTGGACTCTTGCTGCTGTCGCTGGAACAGAAGATGGTGATCCTCAAGCATGGGCAGACGTTGCACAATCTGTATATAACAGATCCAAGTCTGGAAAGTACAGTTCAAGAGATATTAGAAAACTTCTATTATCTAAGGATCAATATGAACCTACTTGGAAGTTCCCCAAGTATGGCAGAAAAGGCGTACCAAATCCAGAGTGGCATAACATCACTGATGCTGCATCTGCAGCTTTGGCATCAGGAACAAATGTCACTTATATGGAGAAAGTTGCCAAAGCACTAGAAAATAAAACATTACAGCAAAATGCTGCTAAATTTGTTGGTGGTAGAACCGACTTTATGGGTGGTAATGAAATAGCAAACTTTGAGGATGGTGATGTTAGAAGAAAGGAAAACATGCCAAACAACTTCTTTGGTTGGTTTGTTGGACCTGGTTCTAAAGCTTATAAAAAGACAAATCCTACGGCAGCAGGTATTCCTGATATGACAGGTACTACAAGTGGCACACCTCCTGCTACTTCTATAACAGATGATATTTCTGGACTAGATACAACATCAGATGCTGCAACTGGTGCTTCTGCTGCTGAGGGTGAACAGACAAGACCATACGTCTCAGCGTTTAGAACTCCAGCATCCGACTCAAGGGATGTTAGAACCCGTCGTGGGATGAAAGCAGAAGATGGTAATTACTCAAGCGTTATGTCTAGTACAGGACAAAGAGATTTATTAAAACAAACTGAAAAGAGAAATGCTGCTCGTACAGAAATAAATGATAGGTCACAAGCAATGATTCAAACCGCAATTGAAGCAGTTTCACAAGCAAATGGTAGTAATCAAGAAAAAATCGCTGCTGCTGCTCGTTCTGTTCAGCAAATGATGGCAGCAGCAAGAGCGGCATCTTCACAACCTGCAACAACTATGATTCCTAGTTCAACCACTGGTGGTGGTAGTTTTGGCGGTGGTGGTGGTTCTGGTGGTGGTGCAGGCAGTGCAGGCAGTGGTAGATCTACAGCAGCAAAACTGGGATCTGCAATTAACGCAGTAGGTAGGATTTTCTCATGACATTAAAACAAGAACAAGTAGGTGAAGTTGTTTACAAGGTCTTTGTCTTTAGAGATGGTAAAATAGTTACTAATGATGATGGACAATCTAATATTGCGGAATTTGTCAGAGGTATTGAAATATTAGAAAGCATTACTACTGCATCGATTGAAGCAACTATGGTTATTCAAGATTCTGCTGGTTTCTTAGGTGCAATGACAGGATCTGAATTATTTAAAATTCAATGTATTGCCACGAATATTGATAGAACTTATTATGTCCGTGCATATGCAATGGAGTCAAGATCCAGATCAAAGCAACAACAAGATATGTTTGTCATCAGAGCATGTTCTGATGAGTTTATTAAGAATGAAGTGACAAATGTATTTGGAAATAGTAATACGATTTTTGCAGGGGAAGGTGAGGCATCGGCAATTATTAAACAAATTCTTACAGATAAAAGATATTTGAAGTCTAAGAAGAAATTCTTTAGTGAAACAACTTTAAACAAACAACAATTTATTGCTACAAATTGGAGACCATATGATGCAATTTACTGGGTAGCACAGAGAGCAGTCAGAAAATCTAGAAAGGGTGGCAGCTTACAAAATGGTTTCTGTTTCTGGGAAAATGCATTAGGTTTTCATTTTAAATCTATTGATACGATGATTTCGGATGTCAATAAACAGAAGGACAATGGTCAGTCAAACTACTCTAAAAATGATATTAAACTTTATAAGTATGTTTACTCACCTAAGAGCACTGATGAAGGTGGTTCTGATTCATATAAGATTCAAAGTTTAGTATTTCCAGATGAAAGAAACTTTTTAATGGGTTTAAGACATGGTGAATGGTCTGGTTTTAGTGTTGGATTTGATCCTGTAACAGTTTCCAATTCTGTCATGGGTGGTAGTAAAGATCTTAATGTTGATGCATTTCGATATAGTCTTAAGGATTCTTGGAATAAAATGGAACACCTAGATGGTAAGAAGGCAAAAAATCCTATCAAATCTATGGATACTGGTATTCAGGCAATGATTGATTATCCAAAGAGAGTTCGTTATACGATGCTGCCTGCTCAAAATTTTGATGCTGAAAATAAAGATAATCCACAATCAACTTACTCAGAACTTATAGAACTTCAGTCATATCAATGGATGCGTATTGCATCACTTAAAAATATCAAATTGATCGTCAAAATTCCTGGCAACTTTGATCTATATGCTGGTTCTGGAATTAGTATTACAATTCCTGCTACTTTTAGAGACGGAGATAAAACACCTGTAGATAAAAGATACAGTGGACGCTACCTAATTGCCTCTGTAAAGCACGATATGGTAGATCAAAAACTATCGACAGAACTTTTGTTACTGAGAGACGCAGTTATCTAACACTTGACAGAGTGGGTAATTCAATGTACAATAACACTGTAAGGGTTCAAAGACAACTTTTAGAGCTCTTTCATAAATAAAACTACAAAGCACAATTGTTACATATGGAAAGTATTGAAAAGCATATCGAGAAAGACAGGGAAATTCTGGATAATCCTATGACTTCTCCTAATCAACGCCGTCACATTGAGGGCGAACTTCATGAATTAGAAGAGTATGCTGAGCATCATAAAAAAGAGATTGAAGCAGGAGACCATCACGATCCTAGTTACATAGAACTATTTTGTGATCAAAATCCTTCAGAACCAGAGTGTTTGGTATATGAAGATTGATGATTATATTTTAGGACATTGGTCAAATAAATTTCAAGCACAATCTGCTCCTCACCATTTTTCTACAGTAGAGATAGTATGGGAGAAAGTAGATGGAGGATATCATTCAAAAAATTATTTCAGGTCTGATGGTCCTGACAAACCTTATAGAGAAAGGTATCATAAAACTATTACCGTATCAGACACAGAAGTTCGTTTTGAGAACTATGACTTAGACTGGACAAGATGCGAAAACTGTGATATGATATTTAAGTTCGATGATAATATCTGGCATGGAAAATTGATTGGCGATCTATGCACAGGTGTTAGAGGGCATAAAGTTATATCTGAGATCCACCTCTATGGAGACAAACTACATAGTAAAGATCAAGGATATAACACGGAGGGTGAAATGATGTGGGGTTCAGAATGCCTTTACAAATTCATCCGACAGGGAGAATAACTCAGCGGTAGAGTGGCTCGTTTACACCGAGTTTGTCGGGGGTTCGATCCCCTCTTTTCCCATAGTTGTTATTAACAACTTCAAACTTAAATGAGAATGAATTATGAAACGACTTCGTAATGTTATTGCGGCAGGTCTTATGTTAGGCATGACGTGTGGAATGAGTGTAAATGCGGAATCGAATAAAATTAGGAGTTGGAAAACAAATCATTCTATGGGGTGTATGTTGCTCCGTGAATGTAAAGAAGATGTAGAAGAAGTGTTTTCTCTATTGGATATCTCTGGACAGTATCCTAATACCGAAGAATATACCAAACACAGTCCTGAATTCAATTCGATGTTGGTGACATTGAATCAGATCGGTGTCAAAGTATTCCTTGCTGATGAGAAGTATTTCCCTGTAGGACATCGTGGTGTTTATCATACAGTAACTAATAACTTCTATTTGAATAGGGATCATATGGGTGATCCTGGTGTATTGATGATGTTGATGCGTCACGAAGGTTGGCATGCTGCACAAGATTGTATGGCAGGCACCATTGATAATAGTATGATTGCTATTATCAAACCTGAGGATGAAGTTCCTATGCTGTGGAGAGTCCTAGCAGAACGTACTTATCCTAAGTCTGCTGTGCCATGGGAAGCAGAAGCACAATGGGCAGGTCGTACAGATGGTATGACACAAGCAGCACTTGAATCCTGTGCTCGTGGTAGCATGTGGAGTGATTATGAACCCACCCCTAAAACTGGAGAGTGGTTGAGGAGAAATGGTTTTATTCAGTAAGAATGCTTACCAATTGGTGAAGCAAATAACATGGGATGATGTCATCAAAAAGATGGAAAATGAGTTTGAACTTGAAACTTGTGTATCCTATGTTAACTCTACAAGCGCACCAACAATCATCTTACATAATGAAAACCAACCAAAGAGTATATTTGATGCAGTAAAAGAAATTGAGAAAGATTGGGTAACAAATAGTTGCCATGTATATACCTCGTTTGCTAAATCTGCTCTTACCTTTGGAAGACATAACGATAACGTAAATGTTTTAATTGTTGGTGCTATTGGAAAAGTCTCTTATAAATTTGATGATGGTTCTACATATCTCGTAGAACCTGGTGATAGTTTATACATTCCAGCAGGAGAATATCATGATCCAATAGTTCATTCTGCTAGAGCAACGCTGAGTATATCAACTCCATCACTTCCCCCACTTCAAACATAATGAGTAACGCAAGAGACTACCTGTTCAAAGTTCCTTTTAGGCAATACAGTATGCCTAATTGGGAAGCAAATAAGAAAAAAATCTTAGAGACTTTACCAATCAATTCATACACCGATTTTTATGAAAATAAAAAGAACGGTCTTCCTTTTTACATTGATGTTGTAGGAGGTATAATTGATGAGGCAATGTCAGATTTCAAAAACACATATCCACCAGGTGTGATGATCACTTCTATGTGGTATGAGAGATCTAAGAAGGGAGATTACCATGGACCCCATAATCATGGTGCAACAGGATTCTCTGCTATACTGTATGTTCAATACAATGGTGCAGATCATGAACCAACTAAGTTTCATTCACCATTTCTAGATGCTGCAACAGGTGAAAACATGAAGTATCAACCTGTTGTTAGAGAGGGAGATCTATTAGTATTCCCCTCTTATATTTTACATGAGGCACCTATTAATAATAGCGATACTGATAGAACTATCGTGTCATTTAATATTATGGGTGAAGACGTGGCAAAGGCATGGAAAGCAGGATTCCTCAATGCTAAAAAATAGAGAAATATTTAAAATTCCATATTCGCATTATAGTATCGATAACTGGGAAGAAAAGAAATCTAAAATTCTAGACCAGTTAGATGATAAGTTTACTGATTATGGTGACTATGAACTACCACCATATGAAAGTATAGTAAGACAAAATATTTCTAATGAACTGATAGATTTTAGTTCATATCTAGATTTTCCTCTATCTATTATGTGTATGTGGTATGAGAGATCTAAACGATCACATCGTCATCCTGTTCATAATCATGGAGGAGCAGGATTTTCTGCAGTGATGTATGTTGAATTTAATCCTGAAGTTCATGAATCTACAGTGCTCTATAGTCCATATGGAAATCCTTTTACTGGTGCTTTGATGTCATATAGACCTGATGTAAAGGAAGGTGATATTATATTTTTTCCATCATCATTCCTACATGAAGCACGACCTAATGAATCTGATGAGGTCAGAACTATCATCTCATTCAATATGTTTGATACTCAATTGTTATTTGCTAAAAAAGATGAATTGTTTGGTGATAAAGCAGATGAAGCAGTAAAGAGAATTGCTGAGAGAGCATACGATCATACCCCAAACTACGATAAATAAAGAAAAACTCAAAACGAAATGAGCACCATTGACGGCATTATTAATGAACCTACCGTAAATTTCGTCGGTAAAGATGGATTTTTCTGGTGGGTTGGTGAGGTTGAAAGTAATAAAGACCCGATGACTCTAGGACGAGTTAAAGTCCGAGTTTTAGGGTATTATACTAATGTGAGAGGAGAAACTACCTCTAATCTGCCTACGGATGATCTTCCTTGGGCGACTGTGTTACAACACACATGTCAACCAGGTAATGATAACCAAGGTGAAAGTTCTGGACAGTTGCAACCAGGTGCAATTGTTATGGGATTCTTTATGGATGGTGAGAATGCTCAGATGCCAATTGTTATTGGTGTTCTGCGTGTTAAGAAATCTTCTGAGACTAGAGATGAGAAGACTTTTGCTTTTACTGGTGAAGCAATGGAACCTGGTGTTGCACCTAATCCTGCAACTACACACCCTATGAATCCTAATGCCACCATGGCAACTACAAAGGAAACAGGGTATAGAAGACCATCAGATGATAATACTGTTGCGTTACCTAACAATCCCAAATCGGATGTTGGTGGTAAATCATCTCCTAACAATGTCTCAACTAAACTAGCTGGTAGTTCGGGCAATCCTGGAAAACCTAGACAACCAAAGGACCCAATTCCTGCTGCAAATGGTGTTGGTGGTCCTTGGAAAACATTGGAATATAAACTAGGATATCTCTTAGAAGATCTTGCTGATCATGCAGGATCATTAATGAAAGCAGAAGATGGTGACTACTTAGATATTGTCACTGGTAAACTTGTCTCTGCTAAAGCACTGACTGCAAAACTTCAAAACTTTTTAAGTGCAGTATTTACTCAGGTTGTTTCTGCTGTTAGGGCGCAAATATCTGCCCTTACAGAATCTTTGAACCTAGTTGAAATTCTTGGTGGTGCTACTGGCGTTCCAATGTTAGTTTTTGGTATTATTCAGACAGCAGTAGCAGCACTTCTTAAGGCACTTTGCATGGAAGACTCTAAGTTGATGCAATTTGTTCAGTCACCTGTCAATACAATTTTAGGTCTTCTTGATGGTCTTCTTGATGGTTTGATTGATAAGGCAGCATTTGTTCTTCAAGGTGTTCAGGGCGCTATTGATGGTGTTGTATGTGAAGTTCAGGCAATGCTTGATAGACTTCTACAAGTTGTTGATACTGTAAAGACTATTGTTGATAGCGTACAGCAAGCAAAAGAAATCATTGAGGCATGGCAATCTGCTAGTGGTATTTTTGAAGAGGGAACTGATCTTTTCAAGAAAGGTATTACCAGTCTTACTGGATTGATTGCACTGTTCATCAAATTTGCTAGTGGGGGTTGTAATCGAACACCTGATGGTGGTGTGGATACAGTTGGTTGGTATCCTTTATTTGGTATCACTCATTGTACTCCAGAAGAATTGGAGGAAATTAATAAAATTAGAGGTAAGAGTAGATCTGAATGTGGTGAGGATGGACCAGGTAGTCTCTTAGATAGTGTTTTTAAAGAAACTAGTCCTTACTTAACTGCTGCTAAAACATTCATCGATGGTTCATATGAGATGTATGTTGGAACACCTGGTAGAACTGCAAGTGTGCAAAAAGCTGCTAGTGGTACAACACGACATTCATATAATCTCAATCAGAATCAGTATGCTGAATATGTTGCTAGAAAAACAATTGCAGAAAAACATCCTAATGCAACCCCAGAAGAAATTGAAAAAAAGGTTGCATCATATTCTAAATCTCAAAACAAATCAGGAGGCAAAGGTCAAGGTGATAACGGTTCCTTAATTGCTGATCATACTTCATATGCTGGTAATTATACAGAAGAAACTCATGGTGATAACTGTAGAACCATTGATGGTGATAATGCAATTAATATTGAGGGAGACTACTTCTTAAAGATTACTGGTGATTGTCACATTGAAGTTGGTGGAGGATTCTTCTTTGGTGCTGAAGGTGCCCCTAAAATTGTTGATAATAAAGGAGAGAGTAAGAATACTAAAATTCAGAAACATACAGTCAGATTTGGTTCTGACGTTGATATCTCAACTGTTGGTGCTGCTCTCGCAATTCAAGGTTCTGAGTTTAATGTTGGATCTGTTTCTTCTAAATTTACTAGTAGTATTTTTGAAGCAAGTTCTGGAAGTGTTAACATATCGGGAGGAGAGACAATCATCAGTGGTGACAACTCAATTGAACTTGTTACACCACACTTAGTTGAGATGATTAACTTTCCACCATCAGGACTTCAACTTGGTTTGTCGGGTATTCGTAGATTTGTTGGTGGTTCAGTAGAAACTGTAATGAAACCTGCTAGTATTGGTGCAGATACAATTCCCAGATATACTATTGTTAATCCTGCTGGTCCTTACTCACTTACATGTGGTGCTACAGGATACAACTGCAATGTCACTACGGGTGCATATAACGTCAATGTTGTTGCTGGTTTGATCTATATGCAAGCGAGTGCTGCTGCTACCCTTGCGGCGGGTGGAGCAATGCTGCTCAGTGCTCCTGCAGGCGTCGTTACGGTTATTGGACTATCGATCTTCCTGAATTGACTTGACAGGTGCCTAGCAGTCTGCTATACTACATAGGTACAGAAGAGACATTCATGGATTCCCTCGCACACATCTTCATTAACTTCTCTAAACGCAAGATGACTCTTGTCGATGATGAAGGATATGAGAAAGAAGTTCGATGGAATTTTAACACTACAGGTGCCAATGGTTTCTCTGAAACAATCTCTGAAATACAAGAGATTGTTGATAACGACTTGATTACTTATTGCTTTGCTGTAAAATGATTGGACCTATTGGAATTACTCTGCAAGAAGCAGAGGATCATTTTGACTTCTTGGTTGATCTTACTGACAGATCTCGTATCTGTTGGAAAATTACTCGTGAAGATGGTAAGTCTGTCTTGATGGTTCCTGTTAATGAAGTCGCTCCTGTACCTGAAGAACTTCAGGATGAGGTTGAAGATTTTCGTAAAAAGTTTTTGGAAAAAGTAGGTGTCAATGAGACCTGAAACTCGTGAATCAATGGAAATGCTATTTGCTGCAAAGTGGAATCTTCCTAAAGCAGCAAAAAATTGCAATCTAACTGAAAAAGAAATGAAAATTACTTTTAACGAATATTGTCATTTTCATCCTCCCACTTGGGAAATTGGTAATAGTAAACAAATTGGAGTACTCTACACTGATGGGAGTGTGGCGGAATTGGTAGACGCACCAGACTTAAAATCTGTTGAGAATTAATCTCGTGGGGGTTCAAGTCCCCCTTCTCCTACTATGACACATTATCTCTTTCCTACTACCTTCTATTGGCAATTCAGAGCACCAAACGCTCAAGAATTTATTGACAAAATCAGTGCTACTGCTGTAGAAGAAAACATTGACAACTCTCCGTTCTCATGGGGAAAAGAATGTGTCATTGACCGTATTCCCTTGCCATGGGAAGATTGGTTGCCACTCGTTACACCTAGTCTTCAAATCCTAGGAAAAAAACTCGGCAAAAAATTTCAATTCTGGATGTATGATCCATGGATTAACTACTACAAACGAGGGGCATATCAAGAAGTTCATGATCATGTTGAACAAGACTTAGCATGTGTATTCTTTGCAAATCAAGGTGAAGGTTTTTCAGACTTTACTTTTATTGATAGATATAACGTAACTCTAGCACCTCAAGCAAAGAAACTAATTGATTACCATAATGTATGGGGCATTGATTATGAACCTGGAGATATAATTTTCTTTCCAGGAACATGTATGCATCAAGTAACACAGCATAAAAGTGATACAGTTAGAACAACATTTGCATGCAACTTCAACATCAAAGTTCCTAATGAGTAAGTACGATTTTGGAGGGTTAGAACAACACCCTGCCAATATTTTAAGATTGATAAGTGAACTTGAAGGAGCATATCAACTTTGTAAGTGGATGGGATTCAAAGAGGATATGGAGGTCCTTGACAAAATGAAGAAACCATACTATAGTATGTACTTCAAGAAGAAAAAAGAAGAACGTTACAAATAGAGGGAGTACCCAAAGACTCTGTGTAGAAAGAGCGCCCTCTCAATCCTCTTTAGCTCAGCGGTAGAGCGATTGACTGTTAATCAATTAGTCCCTGGTTCGATCCCAGGAAGGGGAGTGTCTTTTACAAACAAACTATTATACAAGATTCCTAGTAAGTTTCCAGAACTGCTTATAAGCAACATGGTAACTTATGTTGAAACACTACATTATCAAAATGCAAAAATTGCTAATGATGTAGAGGATAATGTAACTAGATCTACTAGTGTATCGTGGATACCTTGGGACGAATGGATCCCTGGTATCATGCACAACATGCTTATATGTGCCAATAAATCACATTTCAACTATGATCTGAATTACTTCCAAAGTAAGATTCAATCTACCATTTATTATGGTGAAACTAGTGATCATTATGATTGGCATGTTGACAATGATGACGCAAGTATCTGTGGAGATATGGAAAGAAAACTTTCTTGTTCTTTATTACTGAGTAGTCTTGATGAGTATGATGGTGGTGAATTTGAAATAGATTATCGACCTAACTTGAATACCAAGATCAAACCCAATAAGGGTGACTGTATTGTTTTTCCTGCATGGGTTCCACATAGAGTATTACCAGTAACTAAAGGCAGACGTATATCTCTAGTCGCATGGATGATGGGGCCGATGTTTAAATAGTGCAGCACTGGAGAACATAATGGGGATTTACGATACCATTCATTCATCATATGATTTGGGACCTGGTTTTTGGAATAGAGAATTGCAAACCAAAGATCTTGATGGATATATGTCATATAATTGGATCGATCCAAAGGGGCAACTATGGACAGTTGATCATAGTGGAACCTATGCCTTTGAAGATACTGGATCATTCAAGGTTGTGAAGAGTATAAATCATGGTAGAGTTACACCATACACCTTAACAAAACAAATAGAGTTGTATCCAGCACACTGGAATGCTCACTATGCACCTTGCCCAACGGCAATGGTTAGTTTTTTTGAAGGTATTGTTGAACAAGTATTATTTGCATCTAATCATTAATGGCATTTCTCGTACATCCAGTTCCACCTAATCCAGTATTTGTCAAGAAAGAATATCTGTATGATTTAAAAAAAGGTCATGGAGAGTTAACACCTGGTATTTGGATTTCTGTTAAAAGTGTTCAAACTAAAGCATTATATTTTGAAACTCTTCTTACTGAATATGGAGCATTATTTGATAAATTGCCTTTAAGTGCATTTGTTTGGAAAAAAGATTTTAATCCAGAAGATCAACTTCCTTTAGATGTACTTGAACTTTGGGACTGTTTCGACTATAATATCACTGTAGTTCGCAAACCTCTTCTGGGACGATGTGAATTCTTTGGTAAAGATAAAAAAATGCACCCTGGTGAATATGAATTTACAATTGATAGTGCTCATCCAGATCATTCTATTATCGATACTAATTTCTCTGAGTTGGACCCAGAGCACAAATCTTTTAATATTATCGCCCTTGATAATGGACAGTTTGCTGCACAACCAAACAATAGGGTTATCTGGAGAGATAACTCATTAATTCCAGGAACACTTAAACAACCCGATTTTAAAGTTTGCTCACAAAATTATGCAGTCGAAACAGAATCTAAATGGTGGACAGTCGGACACACCGAAGAATGGAGTTACAAAACCGAAGATGGTGCCTGATGATATTGTTGTTAACATGGACGGAGGTGTAGGTGGTTCTTGGTCAGTACAAAAAACAGAACCAGAAGATATCATCAATCAGATTCGTAAGTTAGAATCTGAAGCACCTGATTATGGTATTGGTAAATGATAAACCCTGATCTCAAAGGTCATAGTTTTAACGAACCTTTTCCTATATTATTGATTGAAAATGTTTTCTCGCCAGATCAGTTAGATGTTATTTGGAAAGAACTAGATTATTACTGTGCTAATGATATTCTCTTAGCACCTGAAGATACTGGTGGTGCCTATAAAAAAGGTAAATACGTCAAACAAAATTCTGGATTGTTCTTAACTGATGCCTGGAAAGGAGCATCGTATTCGGCAATCAACAAACACATTTCTCCAATATTACAATCTTTTCCTCATGCTGATTGGGTACAAGATAACAAATACTTTGAAGAATTTCAATTCAATAAAGTTAGTGTATTAGTCTCTAATTATACAGATGGTGATTACTATGACGCACATAGAGATCTATCGTTAGCAACATGTTGTCTTTGGTTATATAAAGAACCAAAACAATTTGCAGGTGGAGAGTTTAGTTTCACTCAGTATGATTTAGAAATAGAGTGTAAAAATAACTCAATGGTTATATTTCCTGGATTATATAAACATCAGGTATCTCCAGTTTCTGGTGTAAAAAATCCCATGGACGGTAGATTTTGTATATCATACTTTTTGTCGTGGATCGGCAATGAGAAATGATATAAATAGACAAGTAGCAAATAGTGTGATTATCTGTGGGAACTCGTAAAATTTCTCAGTTAGAGACAATCTCAGATGCTAACCTCTCGGGCGAAGCAATTCTCCCAGTTGTTGTTTCTGATCCTTTGATTCCTAACCGAAAGGCAAAAGTTAATCAGTTGTTTAAAGGTGTTACTTCGGGCACCAAGAATGATCCTGGTCTTTGTTTCGATTTGGATCGAGATACTGGGTTATATCAAAATGCATATGATCAATTAGGCGTAGCATTTGGTGATGGCGGTTTCTATATGACCCGCATTGACAATGGAAATAATAGCACATCATTGTATATGACTGCTACTGATGATGTTGAAAGTAATGCTGATATTGTATTTGCTCCAAAGGGCACAGGTGCTGTAAAGGTTACAGGTAACTTTGTTATTTCTGACCAAACTTTTATTCTTGAAGATTCGCAAGGACCTAAGGCAAGATTTGAAGTTTCTAATATTGGTACTGGTACTAACACTCGTATCTTCACCCTTCCCGCTATTACATCTGGTAACGGAACTACCGTTGTTGGTGATAATACTACGCAGACTTTAACTAATAAAACTCTTCTTATTGATGAGGATAATTTAGTTATTGTTGATGGTACTGAAGAAGCAATCTTCCAGATTAACTGGGTTGATACTGTTGGTGCAAGACGTTCTTACTTCTTACCTGACGCAGGTACAGTAACTACAACTAACGAACCTACTGCTACATCATCCACACTTCTTGACACTAAAGCAGAACAAACCGCGTTGAATAAGACGTTGGTTGACTTAAAACTTGCTACTGATGCTGAAGATGCTACAAACTGGGCACAGTTTAATACTGACGCAATCACAGCAAACAGAACAATCACTATGCCTGACACCAACATTACGTTGGTTGGTACAGATGCTACACAGATTTTATCCAACAAAACTATTCTCAGTTTGATTCTTGCAGATTCAACTGACAATACTAAGAAAGTAACATTTGATATTTCTAATCAAAATACACTTTCCAATCAGGTTTTCAAATTCCCTCCAACTAATTTACTAAATACTGGTAACTCCCCTAACGTTATTGTTAGTGAGGAAGCAACTCAGGATCTGAAGAATAAGTCTCTTTATGTTCCTTCAATTAAACAGGTTGGTAACACGGGCAGTGTCCAATTTAGTCTTGATAATATTTCAGGGAATAGAACAATCCGATTCCCTAATGCTAATGCGACACTTCTCTCTACTGACAACGTGACTTTAGATGATGTTAACTTCGGTGGTGGTATTGGTGCAAACAACCTATCAGGGCAAACTAGACTTCAACAATTCTTTTACGCAGGATTCTAATTAACAATGGCAGATCAAGGACTTTTAGGACAAGCAAAACCAGCGGGAACAACTAATACAGTCCTGTATAGTGCTCCTGCAGATCAATCCGCTTCCGCAGTATTAACTATTGCCAATGATGGCACTGGTGCAGCATATGATGTTGCGCTCAAAGATTATGATCAAAAACTTACTTTAGATGCATCCACATATAAACTTCACGAAGGTGATATTATTAGTGGTTACAGATTTACAGTAGGTACTCCAATTAGTAGTGGGTCAGGGTTTCAACCAGGACAACAATTTACTAGCACAGATGGTGAGAAGAAATTTAAATTTGAATCATTTTATATTCCAACCACTACATCTGTCTTTGTAAAAGATATTGCTATTAGACAGGTTACTCTCGAATCTATTACTGGCACTCCCGCAGTTGGTGATACTTTAACCAAGGGAGCAGGTAGCGACACTACAACTGCCACAGTATATGCTTATAAGAACAATATTGTGCATATTGGACCATCCACTATTAATGGTTCTGGTGCAGAATTTGCTGATGGTGATTCTGTTACCTCTGGTAGTGCAACTGGAACTGTTTCTACTGGTGGTGTTGGATCTGCTCAGAATGAATTTGTGTTCTCAACCACCACCTCTGGTGGAACATATGATTTAGCACTTGATGGTGCCACTACACTGTTCTCTGATAGAACATATCGTTTTGATACATCTGATTCTTCTATGAGTGGTAGAGACTTTAGTCTTTCTACTACTGTTAATGGTCAGTGGGGTCCAGATAATACTGCTGGTAACTCTGACGATGGCACAGAATTTACCACTGGTAGGACTACTAATGGCACAGCAGGTTCTGGTGGTGCATATGTTCAATTTGCATTTGGTGCAAACGATAACACTCCTGGTACTTTGTATTTCTATGATGGTGGCACTGGCACTGACGCTAATGCAAACTATGGTGGAAATGATCGTTACATTCAAACTAGTGACGTAGTTCAATATAGTGAGATCTATGTCTATGACATTGAAGGCACTTGGACAAACAGCAGCGATGGTTTCCTGAATGCTGGTATCACTTATACCGTAACAGCACAAACTGCAGGACCTTTTGGTATTGTTCGTTCTTTTACTGGAACTACACTGTACGTTTTGAAAGGTATTGGATCTGTCGATTTTGCAGGTACTAATACATTCCAAGATGTTCCTGCAAGTAATGAACAGTCCAGAACGCTAGCAACAGTTAGCAGTGTTACTGTTGCATCTGATGCACTTGAAGTTGAGAATTATCTTTCAAAAGATAAGACAAATGCTGCGAACAATGTCGATAGACTTACATCTCTCGTCATTGGACCTGGTGAAAGACTAGTTGTTGAAAGTGCAACTCAAAATAATATCTTCAGTCTAGTTGGATTTCAAGATGCTTCTACAGCATTGACAACTAGAGTCTTCGGTTCCTAATAAATAATCAAAAAAGCAGCGTAAGCAATGTCCCTTACTAGACTTAAGAATATTATTACGTCCAGAACTGGGCGTATTATATATGTTAACCCAGACGATTTTGATGCTTCTGATGCGATTGACAACAGAGGCAACTCTGCGTTGCGTCCGTTTAAGTCTATTCAAAGAGCATTTCTGGAAGTAGCAAGATTCTCCTATCGAGTTGGTTTATCAAATGACGAATTTGATGCCTTCTCGATCATGTTATATCCAGCAGAATATGTTGTTGATAATAGACCTGGTGATGTTCTCTATACTAATGTTGCTCCTCTTGATGAGAACTCAAACCTTGACTTGACTTCTCCTAATAATGTTCTGTATAAGTATAATTCAGTTGAAGGTGGTATCATCGTTCCTAGAGGTTGTTCTCTAGTTGGTACAGATCTTCGTCGTACAAAGATTATTCCTAAGTACGTTCCATATCCTACAACTCTTGCATCCAAAGGTATTAATACCGAATCTCAAGTACCTCCTCGTACTGCAATTTTCAAAGTTACTGGTGGAACATACTTCTGGCAGTTCTCTTTCTTTGATGGTGCTGAGGAAGGTGTATATTACAAACCCGATAGCACAGATACCTTAGCGCCTAAGTTCTCACACCATAGACTAACTTGTTTTGAGTTTGCTGATGGTGTTAATACTCTTTCAACTTTAATTAGTGGCGCAACAGTCCCTAACGCAGATTATTCTGCAGTTCCTAATATTCTTGAAAGAACAGATTTAGAAATTTATTATCAGAAAGTATCGAAAGCATTTGCTACAATTCCTGATACTTCTGGAGATCCTGCAACTGACCAAATTCAGTTAAGAGTAGAAGAAAATAGAATTGTTGGTCCTATTTCTGATGAATATAGAGTCCTTCAGGTCACAAGAAATGGTCAGACAGCAACAGCAGTTACTGTTGATGAGTTTGATAACCCTAGAGATCATGGATTCTCTGTTGGTGTTAACATCAACGTTAGTGGTGTTTCTGGATCAACTGGACCGCAATCAGAACTTGATGCTGGAATTTACAACGGATCTTTTACAGTCACATCAGCATCTGGTAACGTCTTTACTTACCAAATGCAAGGAGAACCATCAGGAAATGCTGTAGGTTCAAATATTACAGTTAAGACTGAGATTGATACTGTTGACTCTGCATCACCATATGCGTTTAACCTGTCACTGAGATCAGTGTGGGGTATGAATGGAATGCATGCTAATGGTAGCAAAGCAACTGGTTTCAAATCAATGGTTGTTGCTCAATTCACTGGTTTGAGTCTTCAAAAAGATGATAGAGCATTCGTAAGATATAATGCTTCTACTGGTAATTATGACAACGCAACTGCTGGTGATGGTGCTCACTTAGATGGTTTTGCTGAGTATCGTAAAGGTTGGGCACATGAGCACATTAAGTGTAGTAATGACTCCTTTGTACAGGCAGTTTCGGTGTTTGCTGTTGGATATGGCACACACTTTACTGCACTGAGTGGGGGTGATATGAGTATCACAAACTCAAACTCCAACTTCGGTAACACTGCTTTAAGAGCAGCAGGATTCAAAGCAAAATCCTTCTCTAAAGATAAAGCAGGTGCATTAACACATATTATTCCACCCAAATCATTAAACGTTATTTCTACCACTGCAACTGGTACGAATGCTGCATCCTCAATTACTCTTGCTAATGATGGTAACATCAATGGTGTTATTGAAGGCATGACAGTTAGTGGTACTGGCATTGGTGCTGGTGCTATCGTGGGAACTGTCAATACAAACACTAGAGTTGTTACTTTAACAGCAGCAAATACTTCTACAGTTAGCGGTAATGTCATCTTCGGTGAAGAAACATCTGTCAATTGGGTGAACGTTGATATTCAAAGAACAAAAGTAATTAACGCAGCACTTGCTGGACAAGGAGGAACACCTGGCACAAGATTATATCTCTACGGATACACAGTTGAAGCAAGTCCGCCTACGACAAGAGTTCAAGGTTACACCGTTGGTGCACGTCAAGATGGCACGGGCGGTAGTGCTATTCCCGATAAGATCAACTGCTTATTAGTAGCAAACGGTGCATCAACTGCAACTGTTCAAACTGCTAAAATTTCACCTTATGGTCCTTCTGTATCTGGTAAAGCAGCAGGTACGACTGGATCACCTATTCAATTTGATAGCACAACATATACAATCAATGGTGTTGCTGGTTCTATTGGTGGTTGGTATCTCGCTGTAGATTCCACTGACAATGCAATCTATACATCACTATCTACTAATACACAATACAATACAGTTAATTTCACTCCTACTACTTTCCTTAAGAGAATACCTGATCCTCGTGACTTGCAAGATAGAACATATCGTGTTCGTTATGTAATTGACAAGGATAAGACCAATCCTCTGCCTCGTGATCCTATTAGTGGTTATGTAATGCAACCGCTGAATAGTGACACAACATCGTATAGTTTGAATAAAGCATTCTACATTTACGATATTGAGATTGTTCAAAAATTTGAGAGAGGTGTTGCCGATGGAATCTACTATCTTACCCTGCTATGTGCATCTATTGCACCTACAACTTCTAACTTTAATGACAGGAAGTTCAGTCAAAACGTCAACGAAGTCTATCCTACGTTTGACAGAGACAACCCTGTTGCTGACCCTGCTGCTTCGGTATCCGTCGCTGACAACGAAACTATCGGTCTTGTAAATTCTACTGATGGTGCATCACCAACTCCTGCACTTGATCCTAAACGTTCTATTACTAAGGAAGCAGTTGAATTTATTCTTAGTGACACTGGTTGGACACAACCAGGAACAACACCTAACTACGATAGTGTTAACGAGCGTCTTAGTAACGTTGAATTAACTGCTCGTCAGGGTGATGAAGAGACCAGAAAGATTAATATCAGACAGAATACTGATGGTACAGTAGCACCTATTGCTGTTGAATTTAGACGCCACTCAATTATGAGATCTGGTAACCATACTTTTGAGTATCTTGGTTTCGGTCCTGGTAACTATTCAACTGCATTCCCTCAGACTCAAGTAGAGACGCTATCTACTGATCAGATTAAGTTCTCTCAGTCTATTAAAGAAGAAGGTGGTGTTGCATTCTACTCTGGTCTTAACTCTAATGGTGACCTATTCATTGGTAACCAGATCATTAACCCAGTTACAGGTCAGATCACTAACGAAGATATTGCACAACTGAATGTTATTGGTGAAGAGAATACAACAATTGAGACTTTCTCTGAGTTGGTTCTTACTGATAAACTCACTGTTATTGGTGGTGCATCTAACCAGTTAGAATCAATCTTTGCTGGTCCTGTTACATTCCAAGGACTGACTACATTCACAAACAATATTCAAGCAAGAAAGATTTCTTATTACAACCAAGATGGTACTGTAATCAAGCAAACTTTACTTGCACCTGAAGATGCAAACGGACTACCTAGTTTTGCTAATATCACAGGATATGATACTCCTGCTGATGGTGATCTTGTTTATAATATCAACTGGTCACCTGGTAAATCTTTAGGTTGGATTTACTACAATGGAGCATGGAAAGAGTTTGGTCTTACTGACACTGGTGACATTAATATTAGTTCCTACAATAGTAGCACAATCATCGGTATTGGCACTGCTCCTAATAACAGTTTCAGAGTCAATGTAGATGGTGGTGTAAGAGTTGATGGTGACTTAGTTGTTACTGGAAAGGGTGGAGTTGGTGCTGATAAGTATATTACTAGAACCTACACTGGTGATGGTTCAACACTAACATTTGCTGTTACTACATATACTGGTGGAATTCAGCATGCCGATGATTCAGTGTTGGTATTCTTGAATGGTGTTGCACAGATTGCAGGTACTAATTACACCGTAGATGGAAGCGGTGCGAATATTGTATTTGCTTCTGGTGATGCACCTTTATCAACTGATACAGTTCATATTTTAGAACTGCCTATCTAAATAATACGGAGGATACCGCAATCACATGGCAATATCAAGAATTAGTGGCAATCAAATCGCCACCGCAACAGAAGCAATTCTTACCACTCTAAGTTTCCTTAATACTGGTAGTGTATTAAGGTTACCTGTTGGAACAACTGCACAACAACCTACAGGTGTTTCACCAGGAACTATTAGATTTAATACTGATACTGATGCTGCTGAAATTTATAAAGCAGATAATGGTACTGGTAGTGCTGGATGGTCAGCAGTATCTGGTGGTGGTCCTGCATTAGGTGCAGATAGTGTTATTAGAACAAATCCAAATACTATCGATGAAAATATTACCGTTGGACCTACTGCTGGTGATGAATTTGCTAATGGAATGAGTTCTGGTCCTATTACTATTAGTAACGGTTATACTGTTACTATTGAAAGTGGTGGTTCCTGGAGTGTGGTCTAATGTTAAATGTTGGATCTATACAAGGAAATTCTCCTAATTTTACAATAGATTTAGATGCTGGTAGTAGATTAAGATTAGCAAGTGATTTAAGAGTTAACCAACAGCAATATATTCCCCTACCTAGTGGAACTACTGCACAGAGACCTTCAGATTCTTATCCTGGAAGTATTAGATATAATACAACCATTAGTAAGTTAGAGATCTGGACAGGAACAACTTGGTTCAGTATCTAAATATAGAATATAGGCACCTCACAAAATGAGTCGAGTTACCACTGCAATACTAAAAGGAATCTCAGCAACTCTGGAACAAGTCACCATTCCTGGTGGTCATACTTTCAGGGTTAATGGTATATTGGATCTCACTGGAAATACAGGTGCATTTCAATTACCTACTGGAACAACAGCGCAACGTCCAGGTAGTCCTTCAACAGGATTTTTTAGATTTAATACTGATACAAATAAGATTGAACTTTATCGTAATGGTGCATGGGGATCGTATGAAGAAACGACCGATGTAGGCGGTGGTGGTGGCACTACTTCACAAATTGCTGATGAAATTCTAGTTTATGTTATGGATGAAAATGGTGATGCTAGAAGTCCGACATACAAACCATTAAATTCAGTAAAGGTATCAGATAATAGTGTAACTGCTACAGCATGGACAGATGTTCTGGCAAATAGTGACTGGAATGCTGTTGTATTCACGAGTGATTCAAAACCATATATTCGTTGGAGATTTGATAGAAACAGTCAGAATATGGACACCATATTATCATCATTGATGAATAATTATTCATCATGGGGATCTGCCAACAATGCAACACAATCAGTAACACCAGTTGCAGGGTCTTCTGGTAAAGTTGGAGAAACAATGAACTTCCAACATAATAATGGTGGTGGTGAGAGTCATGATATTGTTACCTTAGGCAATAATGGTACTGTCTGGAGTTCGGGTATGTATTGGGGTAACATTGACTCCACAAGTAACTATGGTGGTATCTTAAACAAGGTTGAACCACACAGTGGTAGTGGCGGTGGTAATACTAACGAAAGAATTTTTGTATATTTAGATAATACACCTCTTGCCATTCAAGCAGGTGATTATACAAACTATCTCACACCAACTGGTCCTTTAGGAAACGCTACTAATTTTAGTTGGTCTAACAATACAAGTTCTGGGGTGGGTAGTAGCAGTCCCAATAATGTTGCTGATGCTGTTGATAGAAACACGACAAGTGATTGGCCCACATATGGCATTCAGCAGCAAGGTAACAATAACTGGATCTCGGTAGATTTGGGTGTTGGTAATGAAACTACGTTCGATTATACTTGGGTTATTGGTTATCCTAACGACAATCACTGGTCTGATCGGAACTTTGTACAAGGATCAAACGATAACAGTAACTGGACCGATGTTGCAGAGTGGCGTTATCACAATGGATCTTCATCAAATGATGGTTATCTAATTCATAGTCAAGGTAGTCATCTTTATTCAAACACAGTTAATAATGTAGATAAGTGGCATCCTGTTGTCACTAGAGGTATTAAATATAGATATTGGAGATTATACGGTACTAACTTTAACCAATCCAATGGTTATATGCTGGTCATGAACTGGGGTCTAATGAAGAAAAACTAATGAGCACACTAAACACTGATAACTTATACGGTCCAGACTGGAAAGATTTTACGATTGATATGCCTGCTGGTGCACATCTAAACGTAAGTGGTTCTTTAGAGTTTACATCTGGATCTCAATTTACTTTACCTAGAGGAACCACTGCTGAACGTCCATCATCACCTACAGCAGGGATGATACGTTATAATATTACAACTTCTGGTGCTGAGTATTATAATGGTACTGAATGGATAGAGATGCCGTTGGGCGCATCGAATGATGGTACTAGTCAAGAAACTGCTGCAAGTTCAGCAAGACAATTATTTGATGATGGTATTGTTACCAGTGGAAAATCTTTAAGATGGATTAATACCTCTGGTGGATTAAAACAAGTTTTTTGTGACTTTGATACTCAAGATGAGGATGGTAATAGTGGATGGATGTTAGTCGCATCATTCACTCAGGGAAATAAATGGGGTGGTGACGGACAAAATATTATTACAACTGATGCCACTATTTTACCAAGTGGAGCACAAGATTATCAACCATCATCTAACTTTGCTGATATGAATATCACTGAGTTTAGACTGACGGCAAATAATGATATTGAAACTACGTTAGGTGCTCAGGCATCAGCAGATTGGTATTATCGATGGAATAATCCTATTACTTACAAAGAAATGTGGGCACCAACCGCAGGTAATACAAGATATTATTTGTCTAATGGTACTAATCCCAATGTTCAAAGATGTTCGATGAGAAAATTTGATAGTAGTTACAATCTCAAATATTCTTATAATAACCCTAATCACAGATATAATAATTTCAGTGACTATGGTTATACTAATAGTAGAGTTGATACTGCCGATTATAGTTATGGATTAGTTGGCGGTAGTCAAGCACCTGAAAGCGGGTTCTTTAACGTTTGGTATGCAATAAGTAATCCTGGTCAACAGTTTGAATGGTTCCGTATTGGTAGAACTGCAACTTACTCATCTAGATCTGGTGGTGATGTTGATGGAACATTTGCAATACCTCAACAGGGTGCCAACACTGATTCTACGGGACAAGATATTGATAGTAATATCAGTGTAAAAGTTGGTAACGATGATAATGTTGATTGGGGTGGTGCTGCTACTTCTGCGACACAAGATGCAGGAAATAATAGTGCAATTACCAACACACCCTTATGGTGGTGGGTTAAGTGATAAATACTAAAAGCATACAGATATTGAGTTGACATGCCAAGGTTAAACGTTACCAATGTAACCTCTTCGGGAACTTTACAATCGGTTGATACTTTTAGTTCGACTGATGGATTTAGATTGCCGTCTTATTCTACAGCACAGAGACCTACGGGCATTCCTGATGGTACTATGATCTGGAATACTACAGCATCTGCTATTGAAATATATGGCAGTTCTCAATGGAATGAATTAGGTAGTGGTGGTGGTAGTGCTGCTATTGATACGTGGGCAGATGCTGCGGCAAGACCAACAACTAGTTTATCAGTTGGACAATTTGGATTTAATCAGGATACTAAACAATTTGAAGTTTATAATGTTAATGATGCTGGTACGGCAGAATGGTTACTCTTAGGTAATGTTGTTGCTGCTGCACAATGGCATATCATAATGATGACACCTGGTGCTAAAGGTTCATCATCGAATACTCCAATAGGTAGTCCTGGTAGTAGCACTTGGAGAAGTATTACTTCCTCTAATACTGGTGCTAGTGGAAGAACTGCCTTTGGTGATGGTGAAGGATTGTATGAGGGTTATTTTACTATTACTGGTGCAACTAAAGTCGCTCTTGTTAGTGGAAATGGTGATTTAACGGATCCATCAACACATTCTAAGTATCTTGTTTATGACTTAGTTGAAACGGCAGGTGATACAACTCATAACATTTTAATTGCTATTGATGATTTCTGTAATGCATCGGGAAGTGGTATCACTGGCAGTGATGCTTCTGGATATACAACTCCTTCTGTTAATTCATTAACTGGTAATACTAATGGTTATAGCGGAACTTTAAGTGCCTCGGGTGGTACTTGGCAATCAAATAATGGTACTCAACCTGATAAATTTGTATATTGGGGTATCAATACCGAATCTGATGATGATACACAAGCACTCTGTGCATTCTCAGGGAACTTATCAAGCGGTAAAATGGATTCTTGGAGAAATAATAATCCAAATGAAACATTCTGGAGTTATTGGGGGCATGATTTTCACTCAGATGCTTCTAGTCAACGCCTTGGTAACAGTAGGCAAACTGAACCTGGCATTGCAACTGGTTCTTCACAAAGTAGTGAGACTGTTTATATGTTGGTTTATGTTCCTGGATAAATAAAGTATAAGGTAATATCGAACTATGTCACAATTAACTGTTGGTTCAATAACTGCTGGTAGAGTCGTTGCATCTGGATATGTAGCAACAACAGGACAATTACAATTGCCTGCATATGATCAAGGTACTAGACCTACTACATCAGCAGATGGTGTATTAATTTGGAATAAAACATCAAGTTCATTGAATTTGAAAGCAGGTGCTTCATGGATTGGTGTTGGTGGTTCTAGCACTCCTACTTGGACTAATGCTACACAACCTTCTAGTAGTTCTGTTGGCGGTTATGGATATAATACAGAATTGGATAGATTTGAAGTATATCTTTCAACTGGTTGGAATGTTTTAGGTAGTGGCGGTGGTAGTGGAAATCCAAAAGGATTAAGTGCATCAACACCTGCTGTTGATGCTCAAGAAGTATTAAATACATCAGCATCACCACCATCTGATGGTTTATATTATATTGACACTCCTAATGGTGGTGTTCAACAAATTTACTGTATCTTTGATAGGGGTGCAGGTTGGATGGTTGTTGGTAAGTTTGGTGGCGATGCATCAGATACTGTTGCAAACACTGTATCTACAACTAGAGCATTAACAGTTCAGAACAGCACTGGTACTGAATTTTCTGCTGACTTTGGTGATTATTATCCGTCATTTGTTCGTCATATTGGAGTTGACAATATCAGTGATTGGTCAAATAATAGAAATCTAGATTTTTGGCATGGTGTGCCAAATGATAGACAATGGAAAAGATATTGGACCAATGGTAGAAGTTCTGGAATGGATAGAGTTCGTCGACAAGGATTTACTACCCAAGGATCTTGGGATGGTAGAGGTAGATGGGCAAATCCTGATTATGGGTTTATGCAAATGTCTGACGCTGATACTAGTATTAGTGAAGGTGCATTTACTAGTTCAGGTAGTTTCTACTTTCATAATGCACAGGATGCTAAATTTAGTACAGATTCTCATAGGACTACATCTGGACAGGATGAAGAGGTTCAATGCCAGTACGGTTATGATGACTCTAGAAGATGCTTTATGGATAGATTTACGGATGGTGCTAGAGACGGTAATAATACAAACAGAAGAGATTACAGCAGTGCTGTATATGTCTTGCTTCACTAAATATCACTACAGAGTTATTTGAAAAATGGGTCAATTTAACGTAGATCATCTACAAGCAACTAATATTACTAGTAGTGGTATTTTACAGGCACTCGGTGGATTTAAGTTCCCCTCTGTTACTACTTCAACTAGACCTAGTAGTCCTATCGCTGGTCAAACTGTTTATAATAGTGATGAAGTAGCACTAGAAGTTTATGATGGATCTGCATGGCAAACTATCGCTGGTGGTGGTGTGTTTCCTACATGGGCAAATGTTGCGGGAAGACCATCATCTGGTCTGGTGAATGCATATACAGGTATTAACATTGCAGATTCAAAATTAGAAATTTATGACCTTGCTAATACTGAATGGATTCAAATTGGATTAGGTCAATCTAATCCTATTACTGCTAGTGGTGGTGATAATGAATATACTCCTGGCGATGGTTTTAAGTATCACGTATTTACATCTGATGGAACATTAACAGTATCGGCAGGAAATGATGATGTTCAATATGTTGTAGTTGCTGGTGGCGGAGGCGGCGGTGGCGGTGACGTTGGTTGTGGTGGTGGTGCTGGTGGATATCGTTCTAATGTTCCTGGTTTCCCTTCGGGTGGCGGTAGTGCTGCTGAACCATCAATGACGCTCGCTCCTGGAACTTATCCTGTTGTTGTTGGTCCTGGTGGTCCTGGATCTAGTAGTTCTCCTTCTGATGCTAGTGACGGTGGCGAATCTAGTTTCAATGGCATCGTTTCCGCTGGTGGTGGTGGCGGTGCATCATGGGGTTCTGGAGAAGGTCGCTCTGGTGGATCTGGTGGTGGATCTGCTAGCACCCGTACTGGTGCAGCAGGAACAGCAAACCAAGGTTTCGCTGGTGCTAGTGGTCGTGGTGGTCCCCACTACCCTCAAGGCGGAGGCGGTGGCGCTGGTGGCGCTGGTGAACCCTCCAGAAATAATGATTTTGCTGGAAACGGTGGTTTTGGTCTTGTTAATCCCTTTGGCGCTGTTACTTCAATAGGAGAAAGAGTTAACAAAAGCTATTGGTTAGCAGGTGGCGGTGGTGGTGGAGTTGAATCCAACGCTGAGACTGGTCGCGGTGGTCTAGGTGGCGGCGGCATTGGTGGTCGTCAAAGTCCTAACACTGACCCGTCTCCAGGCAGTGCTAACACTGGTGGCGGTGGCGGTGGAGAGGATAGCGGCACGGGTGGTGCTGGTGGATCTGGTGTTGTGATGATCAGGTACGCAAACTAACCAACTCAACAACTGTCACACCCCCTTGCATAGGGGGTTTTTTTATGCTATGCTTACTAGGTAATCAAAGGTTAAACCGATGCCTCAATTCACTCTCATTTGTACTGATGAGGACCAGACTGTAACAACTAAAGAATTTGAAGCATCTATTTTGCAGGAAGTTGTTGAAAAAACTCAAGACTTTTTGAAGGGTGTTGGATACTGCTTTGAAGAATTGCACACTCAGATTTATCCTGTACCTGAAAGGGATGATACTGAGTACAGTTCTCTTTATCGTAATGTTGATTCCTGATACATATACCTGTAGTTTATCTTAACTTCAAATTCAAGACAATGGGCAAGACTTTTCGACGTGGTGGTGCCGAAAGAGGTTATTACTCTCCTGGAAAATCCATCCGTGATAAACGTCAACGAGGCGGAACTAATCGATCAAACTGGGGAGAAGATTCTAGTGACAATTACCAATCCAAAAACAACAAAAAAGGAAAACGTGGAGTTGAGTTTGAAGATGATGGATGGTAACGATCTCGATGAAATCGAAAACTTTTATGAAGACATAGAGTTTGACGATGGATCCGAGATAGAATACGATCTAGACTACACTACTCAAGCATAACTAACTAATCGAATGGACTTCGACTCTGAATCTCAAGACGTAAAGTTTAATCGGGGACTTGATCTCTTCATGGAGTCTGTTCTCAAACCTGACACTAAATTACGTCAATGTGCTCACAATCAACAATGCTATCACGAACTAATGTATATTCGTGAGTATGTAATGGGTTACCTTAAAACTTTAAGGAGGGCAGACTAGCATGCAATTTTTACACTCTGCAATCCTTGATCAGGAACAAAAAGTAGTTATAAAAGATGCGTTAGTCATGTATATTTCTAATTTGCAAAAGCGCTACTACCGTGATAAGATGATTGAAGAATCTCTATATCTTAAAAAGATGAGAGAGATTGAACAAATCGTTGAGGCACTACATCTATCTGACTTATATCGATGAAAAAAGACATTCAATTGCTAAAACATGCAATCAAAGCAGGCAATGCAGATCCCTTCCTCTATACTGAAGAAGAGATGCATCGCTTAAAGAAAAAACTTCGTCAATTGAAAGATTGGCATCGCTCTAGTAACATTGCTCAAAAAGGTGGATTTGGTTATGAATTTTGATGAGAACTTTGACATCTCTTGGGATGACACTGATATCTGTCAGGCACCCGAAGATGATTGGATTTCTGCTGTTCTTGGCAGCGAATGTGAAGTAATCGATGAACTTATCTATGAACAATGATCGCTGGCGTATTACTTGGCGTAAAGAAAAGAAAGTTGAAGGGTGCTTTTCAAATCAAGAGATCTTTGTATATGGTATTGACAATGTTGAGTATGTGATTAAAACAATGGTCCCCACTGATGAATGGAGTGTAACACCTGCATGAAATTGTCTGATCAACAACTTCAACCACATGAACCCCCTGAAGGATATCGATATGAGACAGTTTGCTTTAAGACTAATGTTTGTGCAGTGTGGATTATATCTGATCATAGGTTCCTTTATAATGATAACAATCCCTCTCGTTGTATCTGGGGTTTCTACAACACAAAGACCAAACATTACCACAGTCCAGTAACACATAAGAAGGTTGGAGATCGTGTTAACTTGAGTGATACTTCTCCTTATTCGGCAATGGTTAAACACCTAGTCGGGTTAGAAAAGTTCTTTGTATGACAGTCGCTGAACTGGTTCGGATCCCTTGACGGGGGTCCTTTTTTATGCCATACTATAAGAGTCAAGCAGGCACCCCATGACCCGCTCAACCAGACCATTGAAAATGTCTGAAGCATTCAAACTAGTGAAGCATGCTGGAGGCGTTGTAACCTCAGCAGGCAAGCATCTGAAGGTTTCACACCCTTCCATCCTTCAGACTTTTACGCTACCCTACGGGGGCAGCAGAGGACGCCCCACGCTCTCTCCAGGCATCTCATCTGAACTCCGTAAGTATCTCAAACTAACCCATGTATCCTAATAAACTTAAAGAAGTTCTTGCCTTTCTTAATTCAATTCAGATTGATATTGCTGAAGGACATGAAGACGGACGTATTAACAGTATCACTGATGAGGACACACTAATTGATCTTCTGATCGAAGAGTTTGGTGCTGACAATATCATCAAACCACCCCCAAGATGCTGGTGGGATGTTAAGATCTTCGGTTACTTCTTTAACATCAAGTCCTCTGGATATGATGCTGCTGATAACTTTTCTTCCAAGTCTGCTATTCTGTGGGCACTCACCTCATTAAGTGAGGAAGATGTAGTTATCAAGGGCAGAGATCAGTGGAAGCAGTTTCAAGATAGACTGAAAGATGCTAAGGATACTGACAACAATAGAGACTATTATATCTTATCAATTAATAAGAATACCAATGAAGTTCATCTGTCCTCACTGAAGACACTGAACAGAATCACATCTAACGGTAACAATCTACCATTCCAAATCAATTGGAAGCATAACACTACTACGGTCAATCGTACTCATAGACAGGCATACGATTTTCTGGTACAATGTTACAAGGAATCTGTACGCAAAAAACTATCACAGCATGACGACTATGAATCTCTTTGAGTTACATCAAGGTGACTGTCTTTCACTGATGAATGACATTCAGGATAAATCCATCGATCTTATCTGCTGTGATCCCCCATACGGCACCACGAGCATCAAGTGGGATGAAGTTTTGGACTTTAACACTATGTGGGCACAATATGATCGCATATTGAAACCCAAGGGTGTAATCGTGCTGTTTGGATCACAACCATTCTCGGCACAATTGATCTGCTCTAAGTTAGATTGGTTTCGCTATGAGTTAGTATGGAACAAGAACAAATGTGGTAGTCCTGGACTAGCAAAGAAGCGACCAATGAAGACGCATGAGAATATACTCATCTTCTACAAAGAAGCAGGTGGAACATATAATCCACAGATGGAAGTTGGAGAACCGTATGCACGGACTAGCAAGAATCCTGAGGGTTATGTAGGACGCAAGAATGACCATGGTTATGGTATGAAACCGCGTAAATCTTTCGAGAACAAAGGAACACGCTATCCCAAGTCAATTGTTAACATCTCTAGAGACTTTAGCGCACAACAGCAAGTGCATCCCACGCAAAAACCTGTGCCTTTAATGGAGTGGTTGATCAAAACTTACTCTAATGAGGGTGAAACTGTGCTGGACAATTGCATGGGTTCAGGTTCTACTGGTGTCGCTGCGGTAAAACTTAATAGAAAGTTTATTGGCATTGACAATGATGCGGAATATGTTAGAATCTCTCAAGAAAGAATTGAATCAATCCCTATCGATATTACAAATCTATGACATACACAGCATTGGACGAAAAGTTTTTGACTGAAAACACAGAAATCATCACAGAAGAGAATCTTAATGAGAATCTTTTCTTCAATAATGAGAATCTTGCTCATCATCGTACTATGTCAGAACTACCTCAGGGTGGTTACTATCGTCTGACTACTGCACTCAATCGCAGGCAACGTCGTGCATATGGAAGACTGCTTAAAAAGCAACTTCAAGCAATCGATATCAGGCAAATTCATCCTCCTTGCGTACCACTTAGCAACCGTAAAACTGGTGAGGTTATCTATCCTAATGGATTGCAGATTCGTGCGGATGTGACTACTAACGTTGATACTATTGCAAAGTTTCAGAAGGTAATCGCTGCTAATGAATGGGAGGCAACTAAAGATCAGATGATGTTGATTGTGCTCCCTGAAGAATACCAATACATCGATGAATTGACTGGGGTTAAAGTTATCTACGGTTTGCTCGATGGCAATCATCGATTCAAGGCAATTAATGGTCTCGCGGAAGATGTTATCTTTGCATGGGTTCTTGATATGAATCTAGGAGAGATCTGGGAGTTTGGTAATGCCTTCTGCAATCGTGATACTAATGTAGTTCAACCCAGAACTAATGCTGATATCTCTAACGCACTGGTTAAAACTGTTACTGACCCTGAGTCCGATTTGCATCAGTTAGTAGAGGCAACTAAAGTAGAAGGATATACTGGAAAGAATATTGATGAGATTCTAGAGGCGAAACTTAGGGAAGATTATGATGTAGGTGGCACACAAATCAATGCCGTTCTTCGTATCTTCAATGCTAGTGAAGAGCATGAATATCACTCTGATATTAAACGCTACTATGCTCCTGAGGTTAGTGAGTGGGTCACTCGCAATCGTCCTGGATGGGTGATTATGGATGGTGCTAAAACCTCCGAGGGAATTTATAGAAACCCCGAGACAGATCAGATCTGTCTTGTGTATATCGATAAAGGATCTGTTATGCTACACACTGTTTTGAAACTTGCTAAGATGGTGCAACAATATCCTGACAAAGGTTTCATGGTGATTCATGTTGTTTCTCCTGAGGTTGCTAACTCCTTCACCGAGGAAAGTATTAAAGCAAAGGATAATGTTATCAAAAATGAATTCTATGAAATGATCCGAGATATTGCAGGTCTAGGTAATATGTTAGACACCGACAAAGGTATTCACATTCGTCACGCTAGATTGCCTCTATATCCAAATGAAATGACTCGTAACAGTTTGATATATGTGTGACGATTGAACTAGTGGCACACGGTTGCCCCACAGCACCCCAAAATCGTGTATATTAAGAGAGTCAAAGGAACACACCCCATGCAACTCACAAACAACGTCACCACTGTTGATTTCTTCCCTGAGGCATTCATTGCTGAGGCAGATGAAGTCAAAGGCATGAAAGTTGTTGTCAAACGTTTCAACAAGCGTGTCACATTCAATGCTAACGGTCTCAAGTCTTACAGCACTGTGACAGCACTTACCGCACGTAATGAGTGGAATGAGCGTATTGCTGGAGGTGCTGAGGTTACTAACTACAACCTCGATAAAATGCCTCGCTCTGAGTATGCTCCCATGGCATGTGTTGGTTGATTAAGTAACATTCAGGGCAGCATAGGATCGGGAGACCGATTCACAGCGTAAGACCCATTCCTTTCTTATCTAACATCATGATTCTCGATTTACCAGTTTACAAGAAACAACTCCCACAAATATGGATGGAGGATGGTAAGTTCATCATTGAATCTGACTCGTTTCGTTATGTTATTGAAGATGACTTGAAACTCTTGTTTAAGTTATGCAGACGCTTTAAGTCTGACGCTATCGCACAAACTTACGCTACTAACTGACATCATGGCAAAACAACTCATCGAAACTACACACCATGTGGTTGAATTTGAATCGAAGAAAGTATATAAGCAAGTCCTTGGTAAGTGTAAAGAATTAGACATCAGTTTGGACCACTATTTGTTTGAGTTTGATCTCAGCGAGAACGATCAAGAATGGATCGAGTCGCTGACCAGTTGAGGAACTGGACACAAAACCCCCTAAAGCACCTCAAAAGGTGCCATACTATAAGAGTCAAAGAAACGCCCTCGCATGCAACTCCGTCCCCACCAGCAACGCGCCTTCGATGCCATGCAAGAGCATGACTGTGGTCAGGTGATCATTCCAACTGGCGGCGGTAAGACTTACATTATGATCGCAGATGCTCTGCATCGTGCTGCACAGGGTCAAACGATTGTTGTTGTTGCTCCACGTATCTTGCTCGCTAATCAACTCTGTGAGGAGTTTATGGAGCATATCAGTGGCACCTGGACGCATGTCTGCCATGCACATAGTGGAGAGACTCACTACTTCAGCAGCACAAAACCTGAGAAGATTGCACTCTTCAATGATACTGCGCGTGCTGCAAAAGAGTCCTGCATTATATTCACCACCTATCATTCTCTGCACCGCGTTGTAGATAGTGGCATCAATATTGACACTATCTATTTCGATGAAGCACACAATGGTTGCGGTCGTCACTTCCACAAAGCAGTATTTGCTACGGCACAGTATGCCAAGCGTCGTTACTATTTCACTGCTACTCCTAAGAATGGTCGTGGTGTGAGTCTTTCGCGTGGCATGAATAACACCTCTGTTTATGGTCGCACTCTGTGCAATGTTCCTGCTGCTGAGTTGATCGCTGCTGGTGCAATCGTTCCCCCTAAAATTGTTGCTTTCGAGACGAGTCGCACTCGTAACAAGTACAACGCGCACGAGGTTGATGGTGACAACCTGAAGGATATGTTCGAGCAACTCGATGTATTCCAGAATCCTAAAGTTCTGGTGGCAGCACCATCTAGCAAAGTCTTGGGTAACATGCTCGGACAGACTGACATCCTTGATTACTTCTATCGCAAGGGATATGACGTGATGCATATCACCTCCAAGTTTGGTGCTATCATCAACGACAAGAAAGTAGGACGCGAGGAGTTCTTCAACACGCTGCAATCGTGGGGTGCTGATGACTCTAAGAAGTTTGTGATCTTTCACTATTCTATTCTGTCTGAGGGTATCAATGTGCCAGGTCTGACACATACAATCTTGCTGCGTAATCTGCCCATCGTAGAGATGGCACAGACAATCGGTCGTGTTATCCGTGTGCATCAAGATGACCGCCGTGATGTTGCTGAGGGTCGCATTCCTGCTGGTGCGTTTCATCTTTACAAGAAATCTGAGGGCATTGTTACTATGCCAACAGGTTACAAGATGGGCAACGCTATCGCACAAAGATTGCAGAACGTTGTTAACGCCATCTTCATCGAAGGTATTCCTCCCGTCGCATTCTGCTAATGACACCAACAACAACTAACTCCACTTGGTTCACACATACATCCGACAAATTGTATGATCGACATTATTACACCATCAACAAAAAACGATTCGATGACTATGATCAACTCAGAGCATATTGGTGGCAACAAACTATCACTAATCAAACTGTGATTGTCCATGATTGCATAAAGAACAAAAAAGGGTTCCGTTAGTGTGCCAGTTGGGGAACTGTACAAAACCCCTTGCAAAATGCCTCAAAACCTGCAATACTATAAGAGTCAAAGGAATTCAACCGATGCGAACCATCACCAAAGCACAAGCACTCCAACAGTTTAAGTACAATTGGATGGTAACCAAATCAACAGATAAGGTCGCAAAGCGTGAGGCATGGGGTATCTTCACTGATGAACTTTGCCGTGAAGGTTACATCACCATGAAGAAATACGAGTCCTGGACTAACCCTTTCTGATCACCCTTAATTAACACTCACTCATCAAATCATGCGCTACACTACACCATCAGGTCGCGAGTATTACTTCCCCGAGTCAATCTGTCGCGAAGAAGCACTCGAACGTATGGCACAGTATGCAAAGAAATATGAGAATGATGAGCGTTCTGGACAACAACTATTCGACGACATGTTCGGAGGTTGATTGATATGAACTCACATCTTGACATGTTAATGAGTCGCGAACAACTTATGGAGGACATTGATTCTATTGTTGATGGATTTTTCAATGATCATCTTGAACAATATCAGGGAGAACGTGATGATTTAACCCGCATCCTATGTGATGCTGTCTGTAATAACTTCCCTACTAAGTAATACTATGAACAACATACAAGATGTCACTAACTCCCCTACAGATTGGGAGGACTTTTGGAACAGCGACGACGAAGAAGAAATCATTCGTCAGTTAATGCAACCGCGTGAAGAGTTCGCCTCTTCCGATACATATGACAACCTCCCTAACTAACAACCATGGACATGAACTTTGAACGCGAAACGTGTATCGACAACATGTCAGATACCCTCTTCCAAGTAATGCGAAAGGCAATGAAAGAGGACCGCAATGATGATGCTATCGCTCTATGTGAAGAGTGGTTAGTTGACGGAAAGGATCCGCAAGATAGCGACACTGAATTCACCTTTGTCAAAAACTACGCAATTTAATGTTAACCAGAATGGATAAGATTGATACCCAGGGCATGAGTCTTCCTGGTGATGGTGATACTAACTCAGAACGTGAGTATCCTCCAATGCCAGTAAAGAAGCGCACTATCTTCACTGCCGAGGAGAGAATAGAACTCAAAGAGATAATTAACGAAGCACTGGATGAGCGTAACGACGCCAGACGCTAACCGCGAGGGATCGTGTGCCAGTGGGCAAACTGTACCCAAAATCGGGAAAACCCGTTGCAAACGCCCTGAAAACTGCTATCATACAGACATGACAAACAAAGGAACCGACATGACTGCCACCACCACCGCAAACGAGACCTTCCAAGGTTGGGCAAACTATGAGACCTGGAACGCTTCGCTGTGGATCGCAAACGATGAGTTCCTCTACAACACCGCTCGCGCTTGTGTGACCTTCGCTGAGGACGGTGAGAGCGTATGGAGCAAGTTTCAACGCTGCATGACAGATGGGCAGATCGGCAGGATGCTAGGCAAGACTGAGGACGGCGTTTCATGGAACGATCCTAAGATTGACGCCGCTGAGATGGAAGAAATGATGCTAGACCTCTGAACAGAAAACCAGTTGGGGAACTGGCACAAAACCCCTTGAAAATCACCCCAAAATCTGCAATAATACAATCATGAACAAAACAAATCCAATGCTTCTCAACAACTCCAAATTCATCGGTGCTTTACAAGGTCTGCAATCCTTTGTGATTGAAACTGGTGCCGACCTTGATATGGCGTTTGATTGGGTATGCGATCAGGCAAACATTCCATCATTTGCAGGTGATTTAGATGCCTTTGATTGCTTCTATGATGTTTATAACGAAGCAGCAGATTCTGATCATGCTAACTGCGGATGATTGATATCTTCTCCGATACGTTACAACAACTCTCAAACCTTTCTTTATACAAACCTATGACTACTTCCAATCCCTACGTTAACACCCTCATCGAGATGGGTTATGATAAGCAAGACTGCCAAGTCGCATCCACTATGTTTCAAAAGCATACTTTCCCATGTGTTATTCATGGTCGTCAATTTGACACTGAAGAGCAATACTATGAGGAGTTGCACGAGTACATGAATGGCATGTAATTGAAGCGCTTATCTAACTCTAATCACTTCACTATCTAACACAATGCTTAAGCAAAATCTTCTCAAAGTTATCAAAGAGTGTGCTACGGGTAAGGCACTCACAAAGATGGAAAAGTTTCAAGTCTTCTGTAATGTGTGTGACAATATGTTAGAAGAGGGAAGGATTACCCAGATTCAACATCAACGATGGACTAACGTATTCTAAGCACTATCTAACACTCACTTCTCTCATTATGCGAATCACTCAATACTTACTCAGTGGCATCTGTGTCTTCATGGGTCTCACTTGCTACCTGCTATTCCTTGCGGAACGTGATAGTAAGATGATGAACTATTTTGATTCCACTATGCAACAGACAGCACAATGACTTACACTAAGCAACAACTCATCGATGCACTTTGTCGTGAGTATGATTACCTTTGTCATGATGATTTCGATGCTGAGTTAGATGATACTCCTGAGGAATACCGCTTGAAACTTGAATGTTTCTCATTAAAAGATCTCATTGAAGAGTCATCAACTGGGGAAGGTTATACACTAGACGAATTTATGGAAAATTGGAATTGATACTGTGCCAGTGGGGGAACTGTACCCAAAATCGGGTTTTCCCGTTGCGTCACCCCTCGGATCTGCTACAATACAGACAAGCGGGAAACGAAACCGCGTCAAACCTTTTCTCTCTCATCATGCGTAAAATCGAAACCCAAATGAATGCTGCTATCCAAAGCAACACAAACTGGAGTTCAGGAAACACTCAAGTAGTGACCAATATGGGGGTTTCTACTGTATATCTCCACGGCAACAAGATTGCTATGGTTGATGATACTTCTCTCACACTCTTTGATGGTGGTTATCAGTCCAATACAACAAAGAGCAGACTCAATGCACTTTGTGATGAATTCTGCATCGCTGGTGAAGGCGTATTTCAAAAGGATTTCGTCTGGTATGTAAGAAAGTTCGTTGGTGCAATCAATGGTAAGAATGTATATAAGAACGAAGATTTCAAAGGTGGTTACGTCTTCGCATGATAAAGTCTCTCACTAAATCACGCTCTCATTCTGATCTATTACTCATTCACATGAAATTTTTATTGATCGCTATTACTGGATTTTGTCTCTGGTCTAATCCAGACTTTCGTAGATTCGGTGCTGATAGACTTCAAGACGCATCCGATATCATGCGCCCTGAGTATAATGAAATTAAGGTAACATTCTGATGAGACTTGCACTGTCTGCCCTTATTATCTTCGCAGGTGTTAACATCGGTCTAAACTTACATAACACCATGTCTAAATATCAAGACAAGAAAATGAATCAACTCTGCCAGATTGATCAATCTTACTGTAATAACCAAAAATAAGTTATGCACCATGTATTATATGAATGGAGTGAATTAGTGGAAATAGATAAACACGTAGAACAGTTAGATCTTGCCATTAATGCAATCGATCAACTCACTACATCATTACAACTCACTGATAACAATTCTCTACTGAATGCATCCCTAGTTTCTATTAGATTAGAACTACAATCACAGGTAGATGAAATCCTCTCCCAATTCCCTAATTACAAATGACAAAATCTACAATAGAGGACTTCCAGTTAGGTGAAACAATTACATACAGAAATACGACTGGATACATAACTTTCATTGATCAGCAATATATTACTTACTGCGTCAAAGAAACTAATCTACCTCCCAAAGTAGCACAACATTCTAAACGTCCCACAAATCAAGTCAATGTCCTCATCTACCGACAATACTGGCACCTCATTCAGTCAACAACTCCAGTACATCAAAATGACAACTAAAGAGATCACTTCTATCCTGTGGAATAACTGGAGAGATTATATCATCAAACAACGTATAAACAACCGTACAGACACTAATTAATAGTTTTCCACAGATATCCGCGTAATTGTGGAAAACCCTTTATAAACCTATTAGTGTTCTTTATCTCTCGTTAATGTCCTCTGCTGTTGTACTCTTAGCACGCATCCTATCAGATGTCAATGCCTGTCAGAATACGCAGATAATTATCAGAAACCCTCTTGACAATATCTGACTTATGCCCTATAATAACACTGTAAGGGTTCAGAAACACCCCTTGTATCTTTCCCACTTATGCAATACATTATCTACGACAACACAGATACACTTAGAGCATCCTTTGTAAGTGTCTACGACCTTGAGAAGTTCATCGATGGTATCAGAAACTCTCGGGGAGATAACTACCCAAACACTCCGAGAATGTCAACCTTTGATTACATCAAGTCTATCGGATGGTTCTGGGAGGTAGTTGACAAAAGTGCAGAGGTTAGTGTATAATAGTAGAAGCAATCGGAGGACCTGTGAGTAACACTTAGCGACAGTTGTTAAATGTTATAAATGGCAGTATATTGGCCCCCGTAAATATAAAAAAGGGCCATAACCTAACCTACAAAGGTTCCCCAGAGAGGGTTATATATTATTCACTAAACGATTTACAAGGACCACAAAAAAATTCTGAGATAAAAAAATGGATTCTAAGACCCGTGTAGAGAGACAAGACATCAGAGTATGGGCAATAGAGCAATTAATTGGGCATGAGTCATTTTTAGATCCTCGGATGTATGCCTGTGCTGACTATTATGCATCGTCGTATGCATCTCAAGTTGTAGAAGATCTATATACCTTATGGGTAGAGTGGAAAACGAAAAACCCCACAGATAACCCTCAGATCAGAAATCGCCTATAGAAGTATGTCCCAAAGATTCACAACAACCTTAGAGGAAGACGACTACGGAGATCTCATCCTCAATATACCATATGATGTATGTGAAGCAATGGGATGGGATATTGGTACAAGTCTAGACTATGAAATGACCGAGGATGGACTCGGATTTATATTAAGGAAAACAGCAGATGAGTGAGAAGATTACAGATCAAGTTGAAGAGCAGGCAGAGGTTAATGTAGGGGAAACGTTACTCACAGTCAATGAGTGCCTGATTGCCATCCACAAGCGCCTAGAAGCACTCGAAAAGCATGTGAGTGAGTTACCTACTCCAGACAAGACTTATTACAAACCAGAGGGGTATGAGGACTATCTCAATCTAGCTGGTAATTTGAAAGAAATCTATCGGAGGATCGGAGAGTTAGAGAATGGGATGCAAAACTAGAGGGTACAACTTTGGACTATGTGCTGGGTTCAGTGGAATTAACCCTGAGCATTGTGCTCATTACACTCCGATTGGTGGTGTAACATTTGAGTATAAAGAATATCCTCAGAATGTAATTAGACAGGGGGACTACGAGATTCCTGATAGGGAAGATAATCGGGTAATGTATCCGTATAATCTGGAGTCAGTAACACCTGCAACGGGAGGAACCACAGGATCAGGTAGTGGTATATCTGCAGCGAACTGTGGGAAGTTATCAAAACCCGATCCTTGTGCTTCTGGATTCGGAGGGGCCGACGGCGCGGTCTCCACACTGATCACAGACTGGTTTCCTACTGAGTTATCATTTGATTTTAACTTCTCAGACACTTGGTTTTCTTATTTGTATGATACTTCAGTCAAGTCAGGTATTGTAGGGACACCTTGTTATTATATTGAGACAGAAACTAGCAGCAGCAGTTCAGGAGGGAGCGGCAGTCGTCAGATTTGCCATCCTTGTACTTTGTTTACATCTACACCTGCAGAGACTCAGATAACATATACAGCAGAAGAGGACCTTACAGGCGATCCTGATTGCCCTCATCCAACGTTATTTGCTATTGATACAAACTCTGACAAGATAGTCTTTTCTTATGATCAGTTATCTACGACTCTTCCTAATGGTGCAACTGACTTTGCATTAAGTTATGATGGTGTTACCTATACAGATGCATGGGATCCAGATAATGAGAATCCTATTGAATATGAATCGAGTCAAAATCCTTGGCAGGCAGGTGATGAGGCAGCAAGTGAGTTTGAAATCTATGACTTCACTAGTGGTGCAACTAAATCCGACTTCATTGTAAAGGCACGAGTTGAACCTATCTTTGATGATACAGGTGCTGCCACTGTGTTTAGTGGTACTAAATGGATCATTACTGAGTTATTGAATCCTGGAACTGGTTATGCAGTTGGTGATGTATTCCAAATGACATTGTTGCATAGTCATCCTGATAACAGTCAGACGACTTTGACTATGAATATCAAGGTAACTGGTATTGGTCCTGTAGATAATGTGACGAGTACAACTGGTTTTGATGTGCTACGAGTCAATGATAAGATCAATGGACATACAATTACTCGTACATTCCATACAGATGATGAAAATTTCAAGTATCACGTTGTATATCTTGATGGGGACGGATTAGATTTTACCAAAGATACACAATACAGTTCAGATCGTAACCACGATATCACAGTAGTAGCGGGATATGGTATTAAAGATCGTGCATGTCTAGTAGGTCTGTATGAATTTCTAAACAAATCTATACAATTTCTAACTGCAGACGTTAATAAGAATGCAGCAAGCGCATTTAATAGTATATTTCAACCTATTGGGTTTGCTACAGTCACTAATGGAGCAGTTACAGGACTTTCCTTTGATGGGCAAGTCATGGGTTTAGATGTAACTAACATTAAAAGAAACCGAAGAAACTCATATAGTGACGCTGATAACGTTTCATTGACTGGTGGAGATGGATCTGGGTGTGTTGTTAACATCGTAACGGATGATAACGGGATGATTTCCGAAGTTATTATTGTAGATCCTGGTTCTGGTTATAACATTGGTAATGTATTAGAGATTCCTGGTAGTCAGAGACCGTCAGGAACTCCTAAAAATGCTCTTATTGATGTCATTCTTGCATCTAGACCTGGTTCTGGGTTTGAAAATCTTAAGGTAGAACCCATTTTAGAGATTAGTCCGTCTCCACTTGCACCAATAGATGATAATAATGATGCAAAAGTGGATGCAACCTTCGTAGGTGGTTCTGTAAGTTCTGTACTTATCACAAAAGGCGGTATAGGGTATGATCAACTAAACCCACCTACGGTGACTGTTAACAATATTAACGATCCTATTCAGATTACTGTTGAAAATGATGGGTTTAATCCAAATTTGGTGGATGACTATCAAGGTATCTTAAACAGTTTACCCGAAGGAAGACCCGAATCACCAAAAATTTCCGCCGATGATTTGCAAAGTATTGAAGATTCCTATAGTTTTGTTCCAGAATCGACGGATGTAGTCAATCAGAGTCCTAAATTTGAAGTAAAGATGGACCCTGAAAACGAAAGAGTCGAACAATTACCGCAACACAAGTATAGTTCTGATGCAACTACCCCTCTAAAGGAGATTATGAGGAATGATTGGGACACAACTTACCTAAAAGATGTTCCAATTGATGCAGAATACAAGCAAGTGTTCCCTGATGAGATAGCAAGATCGAATGAACAGATCTCTGATGACATTGATTCTATAACACAACAGCAAATTCCTGCATTTCAGGAACTTCCAGAGACTAAACTTGAGACCTGTGTAGGAAGTTTTACCAATTTACCTACCGCATCTCCGTTCACTAAATATATTATGCGTCAATATCGTCCTGATCCCGCAAAGGTCACGGAAATACAGGTTTCTTTGACTTGTACTCCTCAAGATATTGGTTGTGGTCACATTGTATGTGCTCCTCCAGCGCTATCGCCAGGATATTCTGAGACACTTGGTACGGGTACATTCACAACTGACCCTGAAACAGGTGAATCAACGGAAGATACGGAGACAACAACATACAGTTATGCAATGTCAGCATTACTTGGACCTGGAGCACAACCATGGACTGCTACTGGAAGTATGAAAATCTTCCATGACTTGACTAGAGACGCCCAAACTGTTATACTTGCAACTGATGCATACGGAAATCCCTTCGCAACTTAAAATATGCCTGGATTGATGGCTGGAATATTCATGGGCACCTGTAGTGGTCATGGAACTGGTGTTGGAGCATCTCACCACCCTGGATTGGGTGGAGGTGTATTACCTAATTGCCCACACCCATCACTAAGCCCCACGGTCGTCGCCTCACCACTACCTGCAGTTAATGCAGTTGCTATTTGGCCACCAGTACCACAATTACCTTTGGGTGTCGCAAAAGCAGTTGCTGCTAAAGTCTTCATTAATAAGAAGGTTCCTATTGTAGATTTGGATATTTTAACTCCTCATCCAACACCTACTCAGTTTACTACAACATCTGTAGGTGAAAAATGCCTTGTAACTCTCAACACACCTGCTTGGTGGTGTACTGTTGGTATAACTGGCGGTAGAGAAGCACCCATTGGGCATGCGAGGAAAGCACTGGCAACTAGCAAGACTGTCTTTATTGGCAAAGTCAATGCAACACGCTTTGGAGATCCTCTAGGAGACGGGACACCAGCGTTCCCGTGTCTGTCTGTCATCACTGGTTCAAGTCCTAATGTTTTTATTGGAATTTAATTAATGGCAAAAGTTACAAAAACGTTTTCTGGCGACAATATGATCGAAAGTCGTCCTAAGAAGACCCGCCAAGGTCGTGGAGCACATACCAAATATGCTTCGACTAGTAGAAACAACGCTCGAAAGCGTTATCGTGGTCAAGGACGATAAATAAAAGGGATAGAACCCCTTAAAAAGTTCTATTTTATATTAAATGGAGGCACATGGGGTTAAATCACGTTCCCGATCACAATTCTGATATGATGAAACAGGATTTTGGCACGGTTGTATTAATTACAGACGTTAAATCCGATCAGTATCTCAATTTGTATAAGGGTAATCGACAAACACAAAAGACTGAGAATCTCAGAAAATGGCGTTAAAGAAAATTGGGGGTAAGGATCTAACCGTATCACGAAAATTCGTAGATTTGGCAATTAATTTCTCCAGAAATCCCTTTACAGATGATGTATCAGCAGTAAAGAATGAAGGTGCTATCAAACAGGCAATCAAAAACCTGATTTTGACGACACCTGGGGAAAAACCCTTTCAACCCATTTTCGGATCTAAAGTTAACGCCTTGTTATTTGAACCTTTAGATCCATTCACTGCAGATGCTCTTGAAGAAGAGATCATAAATACCATTAAACAACACGAACCTAGAGTACAACTTGAAAATGTTTTTGTGACTCCTGTTTATGAAGGTAATAAAATTAATATTACTATTGAATATAAAGTAGTCGGGTTACCCATTGTCGAAACAATAAACTTTGTTTTACAGAGACCTGAGTAATGCAACCAACCAATTTAACAGCATTAGATTTTGATGATATCAAATCATCAATCAAATCTTATTTAAGGACACGACCCGAATTTACGGATTATGACTTTAATGGATCAGCGCTGTCGTATTTAATTGACACCTTAGCGTATAATACATATTATTCTGCATTCAACGCTAATATGGCGATGAATGAAGCATTTTTACCCTCAGCAACGGTTAGGGATAATGTTGTTAATATTGCGAAGTTATTAAATTACCTTCCTAGGTCAATTACTACGTCTAAAGCATGTTTAGCGTTTGAATTGCAAACAGTACAGACAAATGGAGCATATCCATCTTCTGTAGTACTTAAAAAGGGCGCTGTATGTAGTGGTGGTGCTTATATTTGGAACGTTCTTGAAGATATAACTGTTAGTGTTAGTCCTACAACAGGAATTGCGATATTTGATGCCGTTACTGTTCGTGAGGGTGCTATTGTAACATTCTCATATGTTGTTAACACCTTTGCATCTCAAATTTATAAGGTTCCTTCCGAAGATGCTGATATTGAAACTCTTTCTGTAAAAGTGAGACCTAATGAATCTACTACAGAATTTGATCTTTACAATAGAGTCAGTACTATTACGACTTTAACTCCAACAACGCGAGCATATTTCCTCAATGAAGGTGAGGACATGCGTTATGAGATTAAGTTTGGTGATGATAGTGTTGGACGTGCTCTGAAAGATGGTGAGGTAGTAGAATTAGAATATTTGGTTACTTCTGGCACTGCAGCAAATGAAGTGTCTAGATTTAACTTTATTGGTAGAATGGTTGATAGTAATGGCGTTTCATATCAAGCAGCTCAGATTGAGATTACGGTAAAGGAGAAATCTCAACAGGGTCAACCTGCAGAAACCATAGAATCGATCAAATATAATGCTCCTAGATACTATTCCGCGCAATATAGAGCAGTCACAGCGCAAGATTACGCAATTATTACCAGAAATCTATATTCTAACGCTAGTTCTGTTGTTGCATATGGTGGAGATGCGTTAAATCCTCCTATTTACGGAAAAGTCTATGTTGTCATCAAAACAAAGACGGGATCTTTGCTAAATGACGCTACTAAGAAAGAAATTGCCTCAGATTTAAGAAAATATGCGATGGCATCTATCGATCCTGTGGTCATAGATCCTGATGATATGTACATTAATCTAAAACTGTTCGTTTCTTACGATACTGGTTGCGGATCTAACCCATCAGAAATTAAATCTGATATTAATCTTGCGGTTCAAGATTGGGGAAAACAGACAGCAATCAATAACTTTAACTCAACATTTAGAGCAACTGATTTTGAGAAAGCAGTAACACTTGCTAATAAATGCGTTAATGATGTTTCTCTTCAAACAACGATTCTAAAATATCTAAACCCAACTCCTAATCAAACTAATACTTACTGTATTTCTACTGGATCTGATTTATATAACAGTGCTCCTAGTCAGGACGGCGGTGATGGAACTACTTGTAAGAAAGAACCAATTCTTCTTTCTGGAACTTTCAGAACTGCGGAAAGACCTGGTGTTGATCAACAATTTGAAGATGATGGTTTTGGTAATCTGAGATCCTTCTACAATACTGGTACTAGAAAGATCTATACAAACGATACTGCTGGTACAGTTAACTATGATACGGGTCAAGTCTGTTTTGGTCCTGTTAATGTAATTGGTTCGGGCACTAATGTCCCTCCCGATAGTGCTATTACAATCACCGATGTTTCTACTGGATTAGGTGGAGTTACGGATATAACACAAATACCTACTGACATCCAAATCCCTGTTGTATTTGTTCCTGCAAACACTGCAACTATTCCTGGTTCTACTCCAGGAACGATCATTAATATTATTACTCCAACAATTACAGTTGTGCCGATTGGAACAAGACCAGTTCCTACAATCCCTCTAAATAGTTTGACGCCAACGGAATTCAATCAAACCCCTACCACGATTGATATTCCTGACATCGATACCAACGGAAATATCAGTAACACTAGTTGCTTCTAAATTAAGAGATGAATATTAATAAGGTTTCTCAGTCTATCGCCAGTCAGACTCCCGACTTTATCGGGTCTGAATATCCCCTGTTTAATAAATTCATAGAATATTATTACAGGTCCCAAGAAAAAACAGGTCTTGGTCAAAATATAGTCAATAACTTCCTACAATATCTGGATATTGACAAACTTGACATTGGTATCCTGGACGGTTCAACTAAAGTTGTAGAAGAGATTACAGCAACTAGTGACACCATTGTTGTTGAGTCTGTTGATCAATTTTTAGACGCTAACGGTTCGATACTGATTGGCGACGAAGTAATTTACTACGAGAGTACGACTACTTCTCCAAACATTGCTCTGACTCCTGGTATCTCTTATGAACAGGTAAAACTTAAGTGGACTCCTCTTGCTCAGATCATTGATTCTTTTGATGGCACTACTCGTTCCTTCCCTTTAACATCTCAGGCCAATCCCATTGGACCTCCTACTGCACAACACATTATTGTTAGTCTTTATGGTGATGTTTTAATCCCTAACACGGATTATACTATTAGTGGAACAAATATTGTCTTCACAAATCCACCTAGGAGTAGAATTGCATCTGATGACAATTCATCTACCTATATTACCTTCCTGAGTGGTTTTATTGAAAATACTATCGTTGGTATCGATAATATTTCAAATTCGTTTGGTGAGGGTAAAACCGAATTTAAACTGACTAGAAATGGTGTAAAATATGAACCTATTGTTGATGAATACCTAGTTGCTGTTTATGATAATGAACTCTTAGTTCCTAAGGTTGATTATTTTTTAGATGGTGATATTTTTATCTTTAATACTGCTCCTCTAAACGGACGATTCTTATCTCTGTATTCTATTGAGGCACCTATCCCCTCATTCGGTAGTGGTGCAGTTGGTTATGCCCGTATCGACAATCTGGGTCAGTTAACTTCTATTTCGATCAATGAAAATGGAAGTGGTTATAGATTTCAGTATCCACCTAAAGTTAATATTAGTTCTGTCAAGTCTGGTGCTGGTGCAAATGCCACTGCATTGGTAAATGGTATCAAATCTTCCACTTTACTGTCTGGCGGTAAAGGTTATAGCGATACTAACCCTCCAACCGTAGTTATTGAAAACCCTACTGTTGCTGGATCTAAACTTGCCGAACTGAAAGCTACTGTTACTGATGGTACTATCACTGCAGTTAATATTGTTGATTCTGGTAGTGGTTATACTTTTACTCCTAGAGTAACGTTTAGACAACCTGGTGGTGCTATTCTTGGCGCACCAACTATCAGTAGTGGTTCTATTTCAGGAACAGTCACCGTTATTGACGGTGGTCAAGGATATACTACTGCACCTACAATTTACGTTGATGAACCTCTGGGTGATAATCCAATTAGAGCAAATATCCAGGCAGTTCTTACTAATGGTGTAATTACTGGCACTAATGTATTGAATGCTGGTCAAGGTTATACCTCTGTTCCTAGAGTTGCTGTTATTGATCCTACTGGTGCTCAAGTCCTCCAGACTCAAGTTGATGGTGATGGACGTGTTATCGGCATTGAAATTCTCAGTGGTGGCAATGGATTTGATGATGTCCCCTCTGTGTATATTGTTGATAATAGACCTAATGGTGGTATTGGAGCAACTGCAACAGCATCTATCTTTAATGGTAGAATTACCGATATCAATGTCACTAATTTTGGTAGTGGGTATAGTGCTGCAACACCTCCCTCAGTAGTCATTCAAGCACCACCTCAGGCAGAAGCATCTGTTGAGATTGGTTTGAATGAAATTACTGGATTCTCTATTAACAAGTCTGGTAAAGAATATTCTAAAGCACAGTTTATTGGTTGTGCCAGAGCAGCAAGTGGTGTCACTTCATATACTGAAAGTGGTAATGCTGTGTTCTCTAATGACACAATGGCAATGCCTGCTGCTGCATCTGCAAACGTAAAGTGTCTTGATGCTTTATTTGTCAAGAGACTTTTAGACAAATACACCGAACAATTCCTTCCTGATGTTCCTGAACTGGATTATAAGAAGATTGACGTTCGTACTGCAATTAAATCAGTAAAAGATTTCTATTCTTCTAAGGGTACATCCTTTAGTGTTGCATATCTGTTCAAACTTCTCTACGGGGAACAGATTAGCATCTCATATCCTAAGGACCAAATTATCAAGCCTTCTTCGGCAACTTGGTCTATTGATACGATTCTTCGTGCAACTTTAGTAAGTGGCGATCCTACAAATATTAAAGATGGTCTGCTGACTCAAGAAGCAGATATTGCAGATCCTAACATTAGAGCAGCAAGTGCTCTGGTTGAAAATTATATCTCTATTAAAACTTCTGAAGTTGAGATCTTTGAACTTGTCTTATCTGAAGAGACCATTGTAGGTTCATTCACAGTTCCATATAAGACTAAGTTGGCAGAACCTCTTGGTATAGAAGATAATGTCATTACAGTTGACTCTACGATCGGTTGGCCAGAAAGAAACGGTGAATTTGTCATTGGTTCTAGCGAAGTAGTACAATATAAGGAAAAATCTCTTAACCAGTTTATCGAATGTACTCGCTCTGTTAACAATATTGTTGAAGATTGGGATTCTGCTACTCCTGTAGCATCTAATTTTACAGTATTCATTAATAGAGGAACGGCTCAGGAAGTAGTTCTGAATGTTGTTGGTATTGTTGATGCTCAGCAAACTACCCTTACTGATACTGGATCTTATTATCTTTCTGGTGATAAACTTACTGTATCTAAACTTGGTGGTACATCTACCAAACCAGAACTCAGAACTTGGTTGTACAACGTTAAGAAACTGATTGAAGTCAGTTCTGTAACTTTTGGTGGTATTAATAATCGGTTTGCAACAATTACCTGCTCTAATGCACATGGTCTTTTAGTTGGTGATCAGGTTACCGTTTATGGTGCAAACCCAATCATTTACAACGGATCATTCTTCGTTACTTCTAGGGACAGTGAAACTATATTCCAGTATCAACTTCCTCAACCCGCTACTGTTATTCCTCAGGGCAATATCTTAGTATCAGTTGACTTGAACAAAGGTAAGTCTGATAATATTGCGGTTCTTAATTCTATTGGACCTTACACAACTAACGTACAAAACTCGTTCTTTAACGACGACTCCGTTTATGTTGCATCTACTGGTATTCCCAACTATGCAATTGGTCCCTTCCCTGGATCTGCACTATTACCTGGTAACCAGCGTAAGTTAAACAGATTCCCACTGAATCCTCTAACAATTTCTACCAAAAGTAGTATTTCTCCTGGACCTGTTGGTACATGGGTTAATGGCGTATCTATTTGGTCTTATAAGTCGGATATTGCAAAAACCTTTGGTCCTGTAACATCTATTGGTATTACTGATGCAGGTTCTGACTATGACGCTGCGTCCCCTCCAACCATTACCATTTCTGGTGGTGGCGGTACTGGAGCAACTGCTAGTGTTGTAGTTGATGGGTCTATCACGTCGATCACAGTCGATGCATCTGGATCTAACTATACTTCATCCCCACTAGTCTCTATCGTCGGTGGAGGCGGTTCTGGTGCCGCTGCAACGGCAATTATCACTAAGGGTGTTGTTTCTAGAATTCTTATGAATTCTGGTGGTACAGGATATACCTCACAACCATCAATCACTATTGTTGGTGGTGGTGGTACTGGAGCAACTGCGACAGCATCTGTTCGTGGTCCTATCAAATCTATTGGAGTTGATGAGGGTGGTGCATCTTATACCTCTCAACCCGATGTCTCTTTGAGTTCTGGTTCTGGTGCTGTTGCTCAAGCAATTGTTAGTAACGGAAGAATCATTTCTATTGCTATCATCTCTGCAGGTAGTGGATATACTACTGCTCCTGAGGTCACTATTCAAGGTGATGGTTTTGGTGCTCTTGCGCGTGCAACCATTGATACTGATGGTGAAAATGCTGGTAGAGTAACTGCTATTGAAATCCTTAACAGAGGTATTAACTATGTTCAGGGTACAACTATTATTAACCTGACATCTGTCGGTAATAATGCAACCTTTAGTTCCAATGTATTCCAATGGACATACAACTTAGAACAAACTACTACATTTGATGCTGCAAAAGGTGCGGTCTTTGCTGGATTTAATAACCAGTATGGTGGTGAGTATGCACACCTTGCTAATCCTCAGAAACTAAGATATATCCTGGGTGATAACCTGTTTGTCAATACTAACGGCGAAACCCTTGAGCAAGAAGATCAGTTAACACACTCTCCTATTATTGGTTGGGCATTTGATGGTAATCCCATCTATGGTCCTTATGGATATACCGATCCTACGGATCAGGCATCAGCAATCAGCAGACTTGATACTTCATATCGTCTTAAGACAAATCTTGTTTATAATGAAACTACAAATCCATATCCTGTTAGAACTGCTGGTCCTCTCTTAACAGAAGAGACTGCAGGTAAGTTTATTGAAGACTATGAGTATGTCTTTGGTTTAGGTGATCTAGATCAATACAATGGTCGCTTCTGTAAGACCCCTAATTTCCCAGAAGGTGTATATTGCTATTTTGTTACTATTGACACTACCGAGAATGGTAATGCACTATTCCCTTATGTTACTGGTCCAGATTTCAACTCAGTTGTTGATTCTTGGAATCTTAATAAGGATGCTGTACAACAGAATATTCCTACAGGTGTTGTCCGCTACAGAGATCCTTATGAGAACGTTGATATTGACGTTGAGAGGGCACCGAATGCCTCTACAAACGCTCTAACCACCGAGGGTGGTGAAATCCTACTCTTTGATATAGAAGACGAGAATAGAGACGGTATTATTGATGCTGCAGAAACTGCAGATCCCGATCAATTATTTGAAGAGTCTCCTTTACAACTCTTTGATTATTTCCCTTCAGTAAGATTCGATTCTAAAGTTGATATTGAAGTTGAAACGATTACTAAGTTTGAAGATGCAGCAGTAACAGGATTCACTGTTGAAAATCCTGGTAAGAGTTATCAAGTTAATGATATCTTAACCTTTGATAATAGTGGTACTGAGGGTATTGGCGTATCTGCTCGTGTTTCTAGGATTACTGGTGAGACTATCCAATCTTATGGATTTGAGACTGTAAATGATAAGAATTACGGTGTTGTTCAAACCACCGTCCCCCATAACATTACTGCAGGAGATACTGTTTTCGTTGATTATAGTCCTGTCATGGACAACACGAACAAGCAGTTTATTGTCCGTCAGTTAAAAGGTATTGAAGAACTTGTAATTGAGCAAAGTGGATCTGGATATGATGATCAGATTCCTCCTACAATTATTATTGATGGCGATGGCGAATCTGCATCATTAGAGGCAGTAGTTACAACTGTTGGATCTATTGACAATGTTAACATTATCAATTCTGGTTCTGGATATACTAAGAACCCTAGAGTTATTCTGAGTCATCCTCAAGTATTCAAGAAAGCGGATTATTACGTTTCTACTATTGCAAATCAAAATTATGTCAAAGTTAATGATGCAATCGTAAATGGTGATAAAGAACTTTTTGTTTGTGGTAAAACCTTAGATAATAACAGTAACGAAGTAGCATTTATTGCTAAATTCTCTGCTCTTGGAGTAAAAGAGTGGGAGAACTCTTTAGAGAGTCAAACAGGTCAAACTTATACCGAATTCCTCAAATTAGACGTTAGTGGCAATAATATTTGGGTAGTTGGTGAAAACAAACCAAATGCAACCATTCTTGCTGCATATAACCCAGATATCATTCTTGCAAAATACACTCAGGCTGATGATGGTCTTAGTGCTACGTTGAATTTCCAAAAGGGTTATGCTGGTATCTCTGGTTCTACTCGTGCAGATAAAGTAACAGCAATTAAGAGATATTCTGATACTCGTTATATCATTGGTGGTTATACAAATACCAACTCAGCAAATCCATATGATGCATTCATCGCATCTATTGATTCAACTGGTAATTTTGCTGCAAAGAGAAAAATTTCGACTTCTTCTAAGTCGGAAAAACTTCTTGATCTGATTGTTCTTGATGATGCAGTTTATTTCGTCTTAGAAACTGCTGATAGTGATAGTGCTACTGATATCAAACTATCTTTCGGTAAGGCACAGATCGGAACTAGTGCAATTACGATTGATTGGATCAAGGAAATCAATAACTCCTTGTATTCCTTCCTGAATGTAAGTTTAGTCTCTGATGAATTTAATGAGTGTTATATTAATGCAACACTAAGACTCAAGTCGGACAATACTACTAAAGATAGTTTCTGGGTTGGTAAATTTGATACCACTGGAGAGGTTCTTTGGAATTACAGATATGTTGCTCCTGCAGGTGAGTCTGTTGAAGTTGCACAGAAGGGTGTTATCGACATCTTTGGTGATTTGAACGTAGCATTCACTAGAACTAATAACACTACCTTATATAAAACTGTAGATACTGTTAAAATTGGTTATGATGGTAAAATAAAGTCTCATACTAATAATGAATTCAATAAGAATAATATTGAAGGTATTTCAGTACATGCTTTAACTGTTGATAACTCTGGTGATGTTTATGCCTTAGGTCAAACCTCTTGGAACAGAAATGAGTTCATCCTTGAGTTTACTTCAGGTGCAACTACCGATACTTGCGACCATTACACTCCAACATACACAGGAACTGCTGGTGCAATTCAATATCTTGCTAATGCAGCATATCTACCTGGATATCAAACTGCATCACCATCTTCTTGGGAAAATGCAAATATCACAATTCCTGCAGCACAGTTAGGAACTAAACTTAATGATGATTGGACCTGTGAATTCATGGTCTATAAGAATGGATCTGAATATAACGACTTTAGTCAAACTCAGGTCACTTTGATGGCAATTGGTGATGCTACCGTCTCTACTGGTGGTCTGTGGTTGTATTATGATCTTTCTAGTGGCAAACTTGAATTAGTTGTTACTAACAACACCACTTCTATCAACTCTGCAGGTAGTGCATTACAATCTGTATCAACAACGATGTATGCAGATAATAACTGGCAGTTTGTTGGATTAACAAAAAGTGGCAATACCTTCACTGGTTATGTAAATGGTATTCAGGTATTCACTGGAACTATCGCAGACACTAGTCTCGGTAATAAGGATATGTTCTTTGGTAATATTCCTGGCAGAAACACTACATTGGGTGATTTCCGTTCTAATGAACAGTTCCAGGGATATTTCGATAATATTAGACTTAGAAACAGATTAGTTACTCCTACAGTTCCTTCTGAGGTTTCTGCTCTACCTACTTCAGGTGGATATGGTCTTGCTTTCAGTTGGGTTGATACTGCTTGGTTCACAACTAATATGAATCGTTATGATTACATCGATTATATTGGTTGGGCTCTTAAGACTGATAAGAACTCGGATTCTGCAAGAATTGGCGATCAGGGTGTTAAGACTAATACTGGAGTTGGTTTTGCTAGAACTACAGTTACCCCAGTCACGGGATCCACTCTCACTGTAACTAATGTTGGACTTGCTCTGGGTGATGCTGGATTGCAAACTCTAGATTTTGATGATGCAACTATCACTCTTGCTCAGGATACAGAAGCATTAACTTATGCTGTAGATGACTGGAGTTCTAGAACATCCACAGTACCTTCACCTGGATCTCAAAAACTGAAAGTTACTGCGGTTGTCAGAAACAGATACTATATTAAGGTTACTAACACTGTCAAAATTGATAATGTTCAGGAACTTACTATCAATCAACCGTTTGCTTTTACTGTTGGTTCAAAACTTCGTTTGAATAGTGATTCAGGATCCTTTATCAACAGTGGTTATATCTTAAGAATTGACAGAACTAATAATAAAGTGTATGTTGCTGTTAATAATAATGCCTGGTCAGATGATCTGAACACTGGTAATCTGCTTACTGAACAGTTTGCAGAGCAAAGCACTTATGGTATTACTGGTCCTGTTCCTCAGGATGTGAATATTATTACTGATTATATCTTTGAGAAAATCGATAATACCACACCTGGTACGTTTGATATTGATCTAGACAAGTATAATTTAGATAATACCTATAACGCAGGCGGTGGTCAGAATCTGGACTCCTTTGCTAAGTTCAAACCTTTCAATACTGATTTTTACGGTGTTAAGATTGAAGAGGTTTCTGGATCATCAACCTTTATTGTTGGATCTGTTGTTAATATCTCAGCTTCTGATATATCATTCAATGCAGCATATACTACTGCTCAGATTACAAATCTTACAGGTGTTCTAAAAATCACCCTAGTTGCTACTCTAGACAAGACTTTGCAATGCACTGCAGTTGCTAATACTGATGAAGTTTATGTAATTACTAACGATAAGCATTATCTGTCAGTTGGTGAGAACATTAGTGTAGATGGTAATCCATCTCAAGAATCAGGTGGTGTCACATATGACGAATATGACGGTTCATTCATTGTTGATAGTGTAGTAAGTTCTAAAGAGTTTACTTATAAACTATCTGCTGCAGCAATCACTGCACCTGCAGTATCAGCAGGTTCCGTTAGTGTATTTGGTAAGTCTCCCGTCTTGAAGATGTACTATGGTCACCAGTATCTGTTTGACCTCAGTCACTCTTCTATGGCTGGTGCTAACCTGTCGTTCTCCAAAGATAATCTGTTTAAACTGGAGTATTCTTTCAACTCTATCGAAAGAATTGGAACACCTGGTTTGACTGGAGAAGGACAACCTACTCCTACTGTAAAATTAAAAGTTGGAAGAGGTACGGTAACTAATATCTCTTACTACTTCGATCCTTCTAGAACTGGTAGTGAATCTCCTATTGCAGATGGTAGTTATCTTGATATTGTTGATTCCCCTTATTTGGGAACCTTTACTATCACAGATACTTCTGGTGGTACAATCACTACTGGCGATACCATTTATAAATTCTTACTTCCTGATGAACCTGAAGGTGTTGCAACAGTTTCTCAATCATCTTATAGCACCAGTTCGACAAAAGCAGTTGGACCTATTTCAGATATTAGAATCGTCAATGCTGGCGGTTTCTACTCCAGACTTCCTATTGTAACGGGCATTCAATCTTCTCGTAAAATTGAAAGAGTTGCTATCAACGAACCTGGTACTGAATACACTGTTGGTACTTACAATGCTGTTCCTATCGGTGGAGATGGTGAAGGTGGTTTAGTCTCTATTACTGTCGCAGATGGAACAGATGACGAGGGTGTTTCAATTCCTGGTCAGGTACAAGAAGTTGTCGTTACTTCTCCTGGTAAAGGATATACAACAGCAACAATTGATCTTGAAGCAATTGAGGGCATTCTTGGTGCTGGATTGACTGGATCTGGTGCTGAATTGGAAGTTGTTATTCCACCTTTCGGCATAGGTGCTTCTATCTTCACCAAAGGCGATAAAGTTGGTAAGATTAAGAAACTTAAGAACAACAACTTTGGTTATGATTATCCTCATGACTATACACTCCGTCCTGAGATCACATTCCCGATCAACGCACAATTAACATCTACTAGTATTCTTGACAGTATTACTGTTACTAATCCTGGTTCTGGTTATTCACAAGCACCTGCTGTTGTTATCACAGGTGGTGGTGGTACTGGCGCTATTGCTGAAGCATCAATTAGAAACGGTCGTATTGATCAGATCTTAGTGAAAGATCCTGGTGCAGGATATTCTTCTGAACCAACTGTTTCTTTGAAGTCTTCTTTCAACTATGTTGTTAACCTTGACTTGGGTCTTCTACAGTTTGCTTTCCCTCACGGAATTGTAAATGGATCGGAAGTTACTCTTAGTGTAACTGATACTGGAGATGGTGCTGATTTCCCTCTGGCAGCAGGTGCTTTGGGTAGATTGAATTCTACTACAACTTATTTTGCAATCACAGGTTCTGCAAACTCTCTAGAAGATGATCAGTTAAAACTTGCAATTACTGCTGCTAACGCAGAACTTGGTGATTCAATCAGTTATGCTAACACTGGTGTTGGCAGACAATCATTACTAACCGAATCTTTTGGTGCTGCTGCATCTGCAAACGTTATCACTTCTACTTTCCTTGAAGGTGAGTTGGTTTATCAAGGTGATACACTTGAGACTGCAACTGCGACTGGTTATGTCTCTACTAACAGTGGTTGGCAGGTTGGTCCTAGAGTTCTTAAGATTGTTGATTACACTGGTGATTTCGCAAGCAATCAAAGAGTAACTGGTGTAATTTCTAAATCTTCTGGTATCATCAGCGATCTTAAGATTGCAAAGGGTGTTCTAGAGATTGGTTCTATCACTAAGACCACAGGTCAGTTTATTGATGACGTTGGTAAGCCTTCGGAAATCATTCAGAAGATCCAAGACTCTTACTATTATCAGGACTTCTCTTACGCTGTTAAGTCTTCTGTTTCTATCGATGACTGGAAGGACATCTTAATCAAGAACGTTCATCCTGCTTCGTTCAAAGTATTTGGTGAGTTGAATCTGAATGAGTATGGTTCAATTCCCAACAAGATCACTGACTTCCAGTTAACTAAGTCTGTTGAACTTGCAAGAGAGTCCATTGTTCCTAACATTCAAAGTTTCTCTCTGGTTGAACCTGTATATTCTGAGTTTAACAATACTGAGGTTCTTTTCCGTCAGAAGAGACTAACTTCCTCTGAGAATATTTTGACCTCTGTTGTACAGCGTATTGATAATATCTCAAACTTGTTTGATGGCGAAAGAATTTCGTTCCCTCTGACGGTTTCTGGTAACAACGTTGTTGCTAACTCCAATCAGTTGATGATCGTCTTGAATGGTGTTGCTCAAACTCCTAACACATCATTTGAGGTTCAAGGTGATTCGATTGTATTCAGCGAACCCCCTTCACCTCCTGCAAGTGTCAAGTATGTCAATGTAACTATTGATCAAATTAATAATGTTAGTTTTGCATTCACTAATCAAAGTGGTATCTTCCCTTATGTGGGTGACACTCTGATTGGGGTATCTTCTACAGCAAGATTAACTGTAACTAAAGTCCTTGGTGATGTCATTCAAGGTTATGTAACTGAAGGAACGTTTATTATTGGAGAACTTTGCACAGTTGGTGCAACTGGATTCTCTGCTAACTTGGCAACTAATACTGCAATCACTAACATTGGATTGTTCGCTTTTGGTGAGACGGTTACTAATCTCCAAGGTGATACTGCTAAAGTTGAGCAAATCAACCTGCAAAGCGGTCAAGAAACACCTCTTGCTAAATTACGTTATACCATTGGTGCAGCAACTGCTAGTGTCGAAGTTGTAGCAATTGCTGATGTAGATGCACCTGTCCCTGCAGGCACATTTACCCAAGGTCAAAAGTATCAGTTCGGATCTGAAATCTTTACTGTTAATACTATCACTGATGGATCAGATTCCACAACTCTGGGTCTGACTAGAGGCGAGGATGGTACTCAAGCAGTAGCACAACAGGAAGACATTCCTATCTACGGAACTCAAATTTCTGTCACTGATGCTCTTACTCTGAGTAAGACTGCTGGTACATACAAATCAACACCTGGTCTATACGATATCGAACTCAATGATGTCATTATTGGGGCATCTTCAGGTGTTGTTGCTCGAATTACCTCTACATCAGCATATCAAGATCCCGTAACTCAAGAGTTCATTGGACAGGTTAATATCTCTGAGGGTTCTTCCTTCTTCGGTCTTCTGTTCAACAGAATTACATCTCAGACTTATCCAAATATTGTCTTGGATGATATTTCCAAATCAACTGTAAGTATTGTTGATTTCACTGATAATGCTACTGCATTCGATATTCGCTTCCCATCAAATGAACTGATTAACAACTTTGTCATTCCTTATGACACTGCATCAGGTGCTTTACAGCAAGACGAATATATTCGCAACTACAAATTAGAGTATGGTAGTTCTAGTGCTGACTTCTTTGCAAATGAAGGTGGTAAGACTAGAAAGTTAACTTTCACTGATAGTGTAGGTAGTGGATTCTTTAACGCTGGTCAAGTAATCAGAACCGCTGATACAAAGGCAGAGGTTATTGGTTATAATCAGGCAAGAAGAACTCTTTATCTTGGTAAGATTGGTAGAACTCAATCTACAGGTCAAGACTATCATTCAGCAACCTTTACTGCTGGAGCTTCTCTCAATACTTACAATGAGAGATATGGAACGGCATGTTTATCACTTTCTCGTGGTACTGCTCCTCATACTTTTGTTAGTGGTGTTACTAATGCAATCACTGCATCTGTTGGTGCAAGTGGGACATTCACTGCTGCAACAGGAACAACTTATGAACCTCTTTCTGGACTCTTAGTCCTTGAGATTGGAACTCACTCCTTGACCACCAGCAATAAAGTAACTATTGCCGATAATGGTGTCGTATTCACTTGTGCTTCAGATAATAACACCAATAACTATGCATATCCTCGTTCTGGTGATCCTGCATCTGGTCAAGCACTTACAATCACAGGAACCACTTCAACCACAATTACGGTTAACGTTGGAGCAGTTCCTGTTGATGAGTATATTAGTTATGCCACCTCTACCGAATTTGGTTTTGGAACAGGTGCATTTACGGTCGAACTTTGGGTTAATCCTATTTCTGTTTCTGCAGGAAGCAAGTCACTCTTTGACTTTAGAACAGCAGCAACCGAACTGTCACCCTATCTGTATCTTGATGGTGCAAACCTAAAATACTACAATAATGGTAGTGTTACAATCACTGGTACAACAAACTTAGTTGCTGGAACTTGGTATCATGTTGCCATCAGCAGAAGCGGTAGTACAACTAAAATGTTCCTCAATGGAACACAAGAGGGTGGTGATTACAGTGACGCTAGTGATTATGGATCCACAAAACCAATTAGAATTGGTGCTGCTTATGACGCCACTGCAGTATTGCCTGGTTATGTCGATGAGTTCCGTGTTTCCAATAATGCTCGTTACACTGGTACATTCACTGCACCTGCAGGTATCTTCCAAGGTGATGCTAATACAAAACTACTTCTCCATATGGATGGTGAAGATGGTCAAACTTATGTTGATGATTGGTCTGGCACCGAAGGATTTACTAAGGGTGAAGACTTCAATAACGGTGCAATTCTTGCAACATCTAGACTTACAGGAGCACCTGCTGGATTCGCTGGTAGGTCTCAAAGATACTATGATGCTGCGAACCTGATTGAACTCAACAAAGATTATATTGCTAAGGAAACAGTCTATCTATTGACTCAGCAATATCCATCATTGACAATTCCTGGTGGTAATGTCAATTGTGAAGATGATATTCGCGATATCTTATCTGCGATTATCGAAGATCTTCGCAATGGTTCTAATAGTCATCTATGGGATGCTGCAGCATTGTATGTCGATAGAACAACTGTTCCTATCACTATCAGTCATGTTGATACTGAGATTACTGAAACCTTATGGGCATATGAAAAAGTTGATGATATTCTCCAGTACATCATTAATAATACTCTTTGGACAACTGCTGGTTCTCATGGATTGACGCAGAGAACTGATACTACAATTACAGATTCTTCTACGTCATCTCTGACTAAATTTACACCTGTTGCACCAACAACATATGCTGAGGATACAGGTCTGCTGACTCTATCCATTGGATCTCATTCACTAACAACAGCATCAAGAGTTTCTCTAGCAAGAGAATCAATTATATTCACTTGTGCTGATGATGGTAATGATCGTCAAATCGCTTATCCTGATCCTGGTAATGCAACTGCATATGATCAAGTTCTAGCAGTAGAAGCAGTCACTGCAACAACAATCACTGTTAATGTTGGAGCATCTCCTGCTGGTCAGCAATATGCACACACATTCGTAAGTGCTGCAGCAAATGCAGTCACTGAACTGGATTACACGACAGGAGATTGTGCAGATGTTTATAGCACAATCGGTAACCTGATTGACATCCTTACTGATACGCTCACCAATGCAAATCTGAGTTCTCCTGTCGATCATTTAGCAAGTGTAACTAAGGTTGCTCCAGTATTTGAATTCCAGGGTGGTACAGTTAATGCATACCTAGAAACCGACTTTACAGTTAACTATCAAGACACTGTAAATGATCTGATTTATACCAATCAAATTGATGGTGACGGTCAGTATAGATTTAGAGATGCCGCTGGATTGATTCGTGCTAACCGCACACCTATCGTAGATAAAGCAGCAGCAGATATGATCACAAGATATCCTGATCTCGCTCAGGATATGCCTAGAAACCAAAGTGGTGGTAGTACTGATGGTACTATTCGTTGTAAAACTGACCTAGGACAAATTCTGGATGCGCTCGCGAATGATATTGAAAATGGTGGTAATAGAAATACCGTCACTGCTGGTAACTTCTATGTCGGTGCTAGTGGAGAACTACAGCA
>Ga0181419_1000008_pt1 | contig 61098 bp, 48 predicted proteins | sample 42SPOviralmetaG_FD_130144 | JGI IMG/M metagenome (GOLD analysis project Ga0181419, IMG submission 130144) | Marine viral communities from the oligotrophic San Pedro Time Series (SPOT) site, San Pedro Channel, CA, USA - 42 SPOT_SRF_2013-04-24 | ecosystem: Environmental > Aquatic > Marine > Strait...
TATAATGATGCCAATTTATGAGGATATGTTAAGGATTCAACAGATTGAATTCAATGACCAAATGAGAAAATCTGCACATTCATTCAATATAGTAAACAATAAAATAACAATTTTACCAAAACCAACCTCAAACTACAAACTTCACTTTGAATATCAAGTAGTAAAGGATGTTAGAGATGCAAGTAGTATTGTACTTCCAAATGTAGTATCAGATTACTCAAATATAGGATACAACTTTGCACAATACATTAAAATCAATGATGTTGGTAAACAATGGATTAGAAAATATACACTTGCTTTAGCAAAAGAGATGTTAGGTGCAGTTAGAGAAAAATATTCTACTGTTCCAATACCAGGTTCTGAGGTTTCTTTAGATGGGGCATCATTAAGAGCGGAAGCACAAAGTGAAAAAGATACTCTTATTGAACAACTAAGAGAAAATTTAAATGAAGTAAGTAAAAAAGTAAGAATGGAAAATGAAGCTGCAATGGTTGACCAACAACAAACAATCATTAACAAAGTTCCATTAGCAATTTATATAGGATAACGTTATGCCAAAGTTTTTTAACTCAAAAGATTTGGATTTCATAAAAACTATCTCAGAAGAGGTAGTTGATTATGTTGTAGAACAAGCAGTAACCTTGTTCAAGGTATCTGTGGGTGAAACTAAAACTAATTTATATGGTGAATCTCTTGGTAAAGTATGGAGAGCACCTTCTACTCTTATGGCAATTGTAGATAGAGAACCAATGAATGTAGTTTACGAAGGATTCGGTGCAGATAAACAACAAGCAGTTGAATTTAGGTTTAATATTCAGAGATTACGAGAAACATCACACTCAGTTCCTAAAATTAGAGATGTAAATGGTACATTAATACCAACAGAAGCAATTCAAAACACAACAGTTGGTTTTCCTGAGATTGGTGATGTAATATTGTTTGATGGTATCTATTATGAAATGGATAACATACGAGAAAATCAATTAATTGGAGGTCAGCCACAAATTTACGATAAAAATACAAATACTTTCGAAGATTCTAGTAATACATTGATTGGTGTTGGATTTATGGTAAGAAGAAGTCAAATTCAAATAGATGAAAGGATATATCACTAATGGCAATTGACCCATTAAAAAATATAAAACCAAATAGAGCTCTTCAATACAAAAAAGAAAGTATTGAAAAAGGTAAGGGTGTAAAATTATATGATGTTGATTTAGCAATCGCAGAACATATGATTGATACTGTATTGCCTACTGTTGAGATATTACAAGAGAAACAAAAGATACCAGTTGTGTATGGAAATCCTGAAAGATGGAAATCTGTACAAAAAGATGGATTTTTACGAGATAAAAAGGGTGTATTACAAATTCCTTTGGTAATGTTTAAGAGAAACTCAATCGAAAGAAACGATACTCTATCAAATACAATGAATAGGCACGTTTCATATCCATCAATATCACGATATTCTAAAAAACATAAGTACGATAAGTTCTCTGCAATGACTGGAACACAAAAACCAGTTGAATTATTTGATATTATTATACCTGATTATGTTAGTATAACATATGAGGTAATAATTTGGACAGATTTTACTGAACATATGAATAAAATTGTTGAAGCCTTCCAATATGCAACAGATGAATATTGGGGAGATAAGGGTGGATTCAAATTTAGAACAAAAATAGATTCATTTGATAATACAACAGAAATAAGTGAAGGTTCTCAACGAATTGTTAGAACAAACTTTACTATGGTAGTAAATGCTTACCTTTTACCTGAACAATTTGATAATCAAAGTACACACAAGAAATCCATATCTCCTAAAAAAGTAGTTTGGGGTACTGAAACTGATTTAACAGGATTAAATCAAGGTGGTGTAACAAACTCAACAGTAGAAAAGAGATTATACAATGAATATTCAGATATAATTGATTTTATGTCAATTCGTGGTTCGCAACAAGCAACTTTTGTAGATGCTGATACATTTAAATTATCAAATGTAGAATTACCAAAATTACCACCAGAATTAAATGGTGTATTTGATACTAATGATTGGTTTAGGGTATATATAAATGGAGTATTCATACCACATCATAAATATTCATATACCGGTTCTTATGGTAATAGTGAAATAGAGTTTAATTTTTCAACAGGTTCACTTTCGGTTGGTGGTTCGTATCCAGATGATTTACAATCAACTCAAACTGATTTGGGTTATATTTTGGAAAATACAGATGAATTTGGTGTAACTGGTAAATTTATAGAGAAATAAAATGGCAATAAAGGATTTAGCAAAAATATTGGCACAAGTACATGAACCAGATGAGTATAAGTTGGTTGCACATGATTTAACACATCCAACATATTATATATGGAAACTTGATAATGTAAAGATGAAGGATTTGAAATTATTTTTACGTCCATTTCGTAAGGAACACGCTAGATTTGATATATTTATAAACGGTCAATATATTTTAGAAAAGGATTACATTACCGAACATAGTGGAAATACATTTTTTGTTAAGTTTATCAAAAGTAATTTCCCTTATAATGTAATTCCAAGTGATGATATAAAATTAGAAGGAGATTTAGATACGGTATGAGTAAAAGTAAACCAAATATAATAACTCCTTTTAACGATAGAGATAGATTTAAGGCTTTAGTACAAGAAGTGATAAATGATACAACAATATTTACTCATGTACCAGATTCTATTAATTTAAGTGGAAATTTGTTTACACTTACATTATCTAATAAGAAATTCGTATTTCAAGATATTGAAGTTGATAAATTATCAGAATATGTGGATGTATATTTACAAGGAATAAAAAAACCAGCTGACACTTATACGGTTACTGATAATGGAACAAATATAGTAATTAATTTTACTGAAAATATAACACTAGACCCACCAAGTATAGTGAATACAGATTTTTCAGTAAAAGGAAAGATAGTGAGTAGATAATGGCAACATTAATTCAAAGTAAACAGATACAAGGTGTAGTTACTGCTTCGGTAATTACAGGAGATTTCGCTGTAAATGCAGGTTCGGTTAATCTTTCAGCTGCAAGTGGTGTAAGTGGTTCTTTTAGTGGTTCTTTTATTGGTAATGGTAGTGGATTAACTAACATACCTTACTCAAACATTACAGGTACTCCTATTTTTAAAGGTGGTTCAAATGTTACTATTGCATCTTCTTCAAACCAAATTACAATTAGTTCAACTGGTGGTAGTGGAGCTTCATCATGGAACGAATTAAGTGGTATTCCAACCGGCTTAATTAGTGGTTCTACTTTTACATCATTTAGTTCATCGGTAGATTCAAGAATTGTAGGTATTTCTGCAAGTGGTAGTGGTGCTGATTGGAACACAAACTTACAAAATATTCCAAATGGATTAGTAAGTGGTTCTGTATTAAGAACTTTGGATGGAACTGGTGTTGTAAGTGGTTCTGTTATTAGAACATTTGATGGTAGTGGTGTAGTTAGTGGAAGTGTTCTTAGAACTTTGGATGGTAGTGGTGTTATAAGTGGTTCAATACTAACTTATTTACCAAGTGGAACTGTTAGTGGTTCATCTCAAATAACTTTTAGTGGATTAAGTGGTAAACCAAGTGGTTTGGTTTCTTCATCTGTACAAATAACTGATGGAAGCGGAATTTTAAGTGGTTCAATTATTAACCAACTTCCTAAAGGTATTATTAGTGGTTCAACATTCACTTCATTCTCATCTTCAGTAGATACAAGATTAGATACTTTAGAAAACGCAACTGATAATACAGGTTCGGATACTCAATCACTTTCTATTAGTGGAGACCAACTTACAATATCAGATGGAAATACTGTAACCATACCAACAGGTAGTGGAGGTTCAGTACCAGCAGGAACAATTTCTTCATCGGCACAATTAACTACTGAGTTTGATACACGATATATTAATGCAAGTGGTGATGGTGTAGTTAGTGGTTCTGTTATTAGAACATTTGATGGTACTGGTGTTGTAAGTGGTTCTGTATTAAGAACTTTGGATGGAACGGGAGTAGTTAGTGGTTCTGTCATTAGAACATTTGATGGAACAGGAATCTTAAGTGGTTCATTAGTATCACAACTTCCTAGTGGATTGGTTAGTGGTTCATATAGTTCTTCAGTAGATTCAAGAATACTCACAGAGAAATCAAGAATAGATAATATACTAAGTGGTGCTAATGCAGATTATGACCAATTCGTAGAAATTGTAGATTTAGTTAACTCAACTGATACAACAAACGATACTGCATTTGCAAATCACTATACTTCAAGTAGACAAAGAGATGCTGCATTAGAATCATTTACATCATCTATCGATACAACAATAAAATCAAAACTTAATACAGATAATGTTTTAAGTGGTTCTATTACAACTTTATTACCAGGTGGTGTAATTAGTGGTTCATCACAAATTACTGATGGTAGTGGAATTATAAGTGGTTCGGTATTAAGAACACTTGATGGAACAGGTGTATTTAGTGGCTCATTGGTAGCAGGAACAAGTATTACAATAAATCAAGTTGGAAATAATTTTGAAATATCTTCTTCGGCTAGTGGTGGTGGAGCAAGTGTAACTGTTTCAGATTCGGCACCAAGCTCGCCTTCAGAAGGTGATTTATGGTGGAAATCCAATGATGGTAATCTTTATGTTTACTATGATGGATATTGGGTAATTTCAAACGATATAACGGCAGGTTTACCTGCGGGAGTAATTAGTGGTTCAGCACAAATAACTTCAATAATTACAGATGCATATATTTCAGCATCAGCCGCTTCAAGTGGATTTGGTAGTGGTGGTGGAACGAGTAATTTTACTGAACTAACAAATGTACCAAGTGGATTAGTTAGTGGTTCAACCCAAATTACTGATGGTAGTAATATTGTAAGTGGTTCTGTATTAAGAACTTTAGATGGAACTGGTGTAGTTAGTGGAAGTGTACTTAGAACATTTGATGGTAGTGGAGTAATTAGTGGAAGTGTACTTAGAACTTTAGATGGTAGTGGAGTAATTAGTGGTTCTGTATTAAGAACTTTAGATGGAACAGGAGTAATTAGTGGAAGTGTTCTTAGAACTTTAGATGGAACAACTGTTTTAAGTGGTTCAATATTACCAGGTACAAATATTACAATAAATTCTGGTAGTGGAAACTATATTATTAGTTCAAGTGGAGGTTCAACTGATTTCGATGGAAATAGAGTAATATCACAAGATAAATTACCAGCATTCTTTACATCATCATTTAATCCTGGTACAAGTGGTTCAGTAACGGATTTCTTAAATGCAATATTTTATCCAAATAGTGCACCAAGTATAACAACTGGTAATCAAACAATTTCAGAATACACTACAAATGGTTCAACGATTGTAACAGTAACAGGAACAGACCCTGAAGGACAATCATTAACATTCGGAACATCATCAGCATATAGTGATGATTTAGTAAGAGTTGCATCAAATGGTGTAATGACATTAAATTCTTTACCAACTTCTGCATCTTTCAATACTGATTCGGTTAGTGGTGCACATGGACATAAGGTTGAAGTAACTGCAACAGATACTTTTAATACAACTGTTACAAAGGATATTTATATAATTGTAACTCCAAACGAAGCTCCTAAATTTAGAGAAAATTCGGTAAGTGGAAATGTTATTACTTCGGTAACTGCAAACTTAAATGAAAGTTCTGCAAATGATACTTTAGTAAAAAGAGTTTTCTTTACTGATGTAGAAAGTGATTCAATCACTATCACTTCTTCATCGATTGATGGTAATCATTTCGATGTAACAAAATATTCAACTTATGTTGATATTAGACAAAATACAAGTTCATTAGATTATGAACAAAGAACAACTTATAACTTTAGTATAACTGCTTCGGATGAACATTATGTAAATGGACAAGATTCTGATTCAAGAACTATCTTACCAATTACAGTAAATGTAACTGATAACTTAGTACCAGTTGTAAATTCACAAGTTGTAGGTTCAATAAACGAAAACTCATCAAATGGAGCATCAGTTGGTTCAATATCGGCAACTGATAGTGAAGGAGATAGTATATCTTTCGTAACATTTGATTTACATAAATTATTATTAGATGGTTCAGAAGTAACAAGTGGTTCATATGGTGGTACTTCACAATTAACAGACCCACATGAAAATCCTTTCCAAATGGATTCGAGTGGTAATGTAACAAGAAAAACTGGTGTTGTAATAAATTCTGATTTAATAAACTCTTATCAATATAGAGTACAAGTAAGAGATAATTATAATGCACAAATTTCATCTGCATCTGTTGCAACTATCAATATTATAGATGATACACCAGCAACACTTTCAGATAACTGGTCAGCAGGGCCTTATATCAAAGAATCTGAAGAAAATGGTACAACTATAAAAACAACAAACTATGGTTCAACTACTGCAGATTATAATTCAAATCAAAGTGGTACTTGGGCATCATCTAATTCAGAAATTTCAATAAATTCAAGTGGTAATTTATCATTAGGATTTCATGTAAGTGGTTCGGCTAAACAAAGTGGACAATCATTAGATTCAACAATTACATTTACAAATACTTTCGGTACAACAACTACTGATAGTTTAAGTGTAGTAATTTTACCTAATCATTTCCCAAGTGCTTCATTTACAAATCAAACATCTAATCTAAATGCAAATTTAGCAGTAACTAATTCTAATTTAGTTTTAGTTACAATAACAGATACAGAGGGTGATACTCCTTACTCAGCTTCACTATCCGGTACTGATGCATCCAAACTTAATATCAATTATACAAATGGAACATCATCCTCTCTTTATATACGAGCAAATGAAGATTTATCTGCTGGTACTTTAAACTATAATCTAAGAGTTACTGATTCTTATAGTGAATCATCAGATTATACAGGTAGAACACTTACCATCGCAGCTGCTGATAATGGTACACTTGGAGGAGATACAACTTCTTATATCATAGAATCAGGAAAAAGTGGAGAAGCAATTAGAGATGCAAGTGGATTTGGTGCAGGTAATCAATCACAAATGACAGTATCGTACTCACCAAACTATGGTTCACAAGCAGTACAAGGTTCATCTTGGACTTCATCAAATTCAGCAATTGCAATTAATACAAATGGACAATTATCATTGGCATCTCATATTAGTGGTTCATCTACTGGTAGTGGAGATACTATTGTATCTACAATTGGATTCCAAGACCAATATGGTAATGCTGGAAGTGGAAATGTAACAGTTAATGTATTTGCAAATAATCATCCATCTGCTTCATTTACACAAAATACAAGTATCTATAATGAAAACCAAATGGTTAGTGGAAGTTTAGTAGAAAGTTTCACAATTACTGATACAGAAGCAGATGTACCTTATAGTATTTCACTAAGTGGAACTGATGCAAGTAAGATTGATGTTGTACCACAAAATTCAAACACATCTTCGGTACAATTAAAAACTAAACAAGATTTAGCAGGAGGTTCATATACATATAAAGTTAGTGTTTCAGATGGATATCAAGTATCTGAATATGATAGAACTGTAACTATTGCATCTGCTAATTTAGGTTCAATGAGTGAAAATGGTACTTTCTATATTATTGAATCAGCACTTAATAATGATTTCATATTTACTAATTCAAATGGTAGAACAGGAACACAAGGAGAAGTAAGTGTTTCTTACTCACCAAACTATGGTTCACAATCAGCTACAAACTTTGCTTCATCAAATGGATTAATTGCAATTGATTCATCAAATGGTAAATTGAAAGCTGGTGGAAATATTAGTGGTAGTGGAAATACAAATGGAGAAACAATTACATCTACAATATCTTGGAATGACCAATATGGAAATAATGGTAGTGATTCAATTACAGTCAACATTGCTCAAAACAACGCACCAACTGTAAGTTCAACTTCAACTTCTAACTTGAATACAAACCAAGCAACTGGTTCGGCACAAATACTTAACTTAGTAGTTAGTGATACTGAAAGTGATTCAATTCCAAATAGTGGATTATCATTTAGTGGATTTAATTCAACTTATTTTACTCCATCAATCTCAACTCCAAGTATGAAATTGTTAGTGAATAATACTTCAGTACCAGCTGGAACGTATCCTTATACTGCATCAATACAAGATGTTCATGGATTTAGTACAACGACTGTAAGTAACACATTTACAATAGCACAATCATCTACTGGTTCTCTTGGTGGAGATACTGCAATTTATATTATAGAATCTGCAGAAAGTGGAGATGTATTTAGAGACCAAACAGGATTTAATCAAGGAAATGCTGCTCAACTAAGTGTTTCATATTCTCCATCACATGGTTCACCTGTTGTACAATCATATACATCATCAATGTCATCTATTGCAGTAGATAATAGTGGTAATTTAACTCTTAATGTAAATTTAAGTGGTTCTGCTACTCAAAGTACAGATACATTCCAAAGTACAATCACATTTAGAGACCAATATGATAATATAGGAAGTGGAGTAGTAACTGCAACAGTATTTGGTAACTCATCACCAGTAGCATCATTTACATCTTCATCAAATTATGAAAGTGATAATGCAACAAGTGGTTCTGATGCAGGTGCGTTGGTAGTAACAGATACAGAATCTAATTCACCATTTACAATTACACTTGGTGGAACACATGGAAGTCAATTTGATGTTAGTGGAACATCATCTCCATTTGAAATACAACCAAAAGCTTCATTGGCGGCTGGAACTTATACAATCAATATTACTGTAACTGATAATTATGATGAATCGGTAACATTAACTGGTGAAACAATCACAGTTGATGCATCAGCAAATAATGGTAAAATATATGTTTATGATGTAGGATTTGACAATGCAACATATAATACTGCTTTGGGTATTCAATCAGAAGATAGTTCAACTCCACCGGTAGCAACACCATATAGTGGAATTGGATTTGTAGATAAAGTTATAAATGGAGATGTACTTGGAGATAGTTCATTTACATATTCATATGGAAGTACAATTACTTCAAATAAATTAGCAGAAGGTACTGGTGATAATGTACACGATGTATTAAGAGCCATGGGTACTAGTGGTGTAATAACTAGAAATTCATCGAAACACTTTGCAATTTTAATGCCAAGTGGTTCATCAATGACTGGGTTTCCAACAAGTACAGCAAATGGTTTTGGGGGTTCAACTGCAGGAGAATATGTATTAGAAGTAGGAACAGATGGAACAACAGTTGATGGTACAAGTACAGTTGAAACATCAGAAATTAATCAAATAACATTAGGAACATCACATCTTGGATTTACTAAATGGTTTATAGTAGGTGCAACTGGTCAACTTGCAAGTTCAACAAACTTCAATCTAGGATTAAATCCATCAAGTGGAAGTGGAGGGGCATAATGATGAAAATGTATATTTATATAATGAGTTTAACAAATAAAAAGGAGAATAACTAATGCCGTTTTTTCCAGGACAAGTAGGTTTAAATGATTCGGCAAAAGCTGGTAATATAATATTAGCAGAAGTTGAAAGAATCAAAGGTGCCTTTAAGATATATACTTCAGCAGATGCTCAAGCTACTTCACCGAATTATTTTTCGGATGGACAGATTATCTATTTATCTGATAGTGCTTCTTTATATACAGCAAATGTATCTCTTGCAAATCCACCATTCTCTTTTACTGATACAGTATCATTTTCCCAATTTTCTTTTGATAGTGGTTCATTTGTATCTGCCTCATTTGATGGAACTCATACTTTAACATTATTTGGTCAAAATATAGATGGTTCTACAAGAATATCTCAATCAATTGATTTATCTGCATTAACTGGCTCCGGTGGTGGAGGAGGAGGTGGAGGTGGTGATATCACTGCAGTTTTCACATCAGACCAAGGTATTACAGGTGGTGCATCGAGTGGTAACGTTGTACTTGAATTAGTGGCTGGAAGTGGAATTAATTTAAGCTCTTCAGGAATTAATTTAAATACAGGTTCGGCACATTTTGTAGGTGGTGTTCAGAAGACAACTATCGATGGTGGAAATATATAACAGAATCTAAAACTTTTCTTCTAACTTTTCATATTTATAATCGTATTCCTACATAGGAATCAGAATTTAATTGACCAATACGGCATATGTCCTGTTGATTTAAAAAAAATAAAGGTTATAGTTAACAAAACAAATTTAATTAACAAAACAAAGGAAAAAAATTAAAATGGCACAAATTATTAAACACAGACGTGGTGGCCTTGAATCCGTATCTGGTGCAACTAAAAGAGCGGGTGAATTACTCGTTATTACTGGTTCTTCCGGAATATCTGCAGTAAATGATGGAATCTTAATGGTAGGAATCGATGGTTCTACCGTAACCCCATCAAACAAGATATTATCAGGTTCATCAACACCTAATTTAACTGGGGGTTCTTATGGACACTCAATTGATGGTATTCCGTTTTATAATACTTCAGAAGAAAAACTTTACATTTTAGGTAAAGGTGGAAATACTGAAGTAAAAGCAACGGCAAGTACAAATGGAACAGGAATTGTTTCATCTTCTGCTCAAATCGATGGTTTAGGATTTTTGAAGAACAATGGAGATGGAGTAATTTCTTCATCTGCACAATTAACTTCAACATTCTTAGAAATCAATGGAGATAGTGTAATATCTGGTTCAGGTCAGTTAACTGATATGACAGGTGATATAACTGTAAACTCTTCAGGAGTTTCTGCGATAGGAGCACAAAAAGTAGTTAACTCAATGTTAGCTGATGATGCAGTTGGAGCTGATGAATTAGCTTCAAATGCAGTAGTAAATGCATCTGTTGCTTCAAATGCGGCAATTGCATTTTCAAAAATTAATAGTGATGCAACTGGTATCGTATCTGGTTCATCTCAAGTAGTAGTTTCAAATACAAATACTGCAAATGGTGCACTTGACCATACTAAAATTGATTTCGATGGTTCAGGTTTAACATCTGGTTCATTAGGTTTATCAATTGCTGGTGGAACTGGTACTGATGTTGCTCAAGTTGGAGTTGATACTTTAACTTTCGCAGGTACTGCAAACGAAATTGAAACAACTGTAACTGATAACCAAGTTGCTATCGGTATCGTAACTAACCCAACTCTTAGTGGTAATGTAACTGTAACAGGTAACTTTACTGTACAAGGAACTACAACAAGTGTATCTTCTACAACTGTTAATATCGGTGATAATATCATTGAACTTAATGGTACAGGAGCTGCAAATGGTGGTTTAATGATTGGAGATGTAACTGCTCCAAATCAAGTATCAGGTTCTTTACTATGGGATGCTACAAATGATAAATGGATTGCTGGAGCATCTGGTTCGGAATATGATATATTATTGGCTAAAGGACAAGGTATCGTATCAGCTTCAGGTCAAATCGCTTTAAGTGGTTTATCTGATTACGATGCAAATGACCACATTGACCATACTTCAGTAAGTGTAACTGCTGGAACTGGTTTAACTGGTGGTGGTACAATTGCGGCAACTAGAACAATAAATGTAGTATCTGCAAACAATGGTATTGTTGCAAATGCAGATAATATTGAATTAGCAACTGCTTCTTCAACATTTACTGGTGGTGTAAAAACTAAATTAAATGCTGAAGGTGTATTTTCATCTTCTGCACAATTATCTGGTAATTTCTTAAACACAAATGGAGATTCAGTAGTATCAGGTTCAGGTCAATTAACTGACATGACAGGTGATGTAACTGTAAATTCAAGTGGTGTTTCTGCAATCGGAGCTCAAAAAGTAGTTAACTCGATGTTAGCTGATGATGCGGTTGGAGCTGATGAATTGGCTGCAAATGCAGTAGTAAATGCATCTATTGCTTCAAATGCGGCAATTGCTTTCTCTAAAATTAATAGTGATGCAACTGGTATCGTATCTGGTTCGGGTCAAATTGATGGTTCGGCTTTAGGTTCAAACAAAACTATATCAGGTGTAACTCTTGGTGGTAACTTAAATAACTTAACAGTTGATGATTCAACAATTGCTTTAAATAGTGGAACAACCTTTAATGGTTCTGCCGCTAGAACAGTAAGTGTTAAGAGTGGAGGTATTACAAATACTCACATTAATGCTTCAGCAGCAATTAATCACTCAAAAATTGATTTTGATGGTTCAGGTTTAACATCTGGTTCATTAGGATTAACAGTTGGTGATGGTTCAAGTACTGATGTAGTAAACGTTGGTGTAGATACCTTAGCGGTTGTTGGTACTGCAAACGAAATCGAAACTGCAGTAACTAATAACCAAATACAAGTTGGTATCGTAACTAATCCAACACTTACTGGTAACGTAAGAGTAACTGGTGATTTAACTGTTGAAGGTACAACTACAACAATTGATTCAACTACTGTTAATATCGGTGATAGAGTTTTAGAACTTAACTATGGTGGAGCTAGTGGTGATGCAGGTATCTTAGTATCTGATGCTGTTGGTTCAACAACAGTTAGTGGTTCTTTACTATGGGATGCATCTGAAGACCATTGGATGGCTGGTGCACTTGGAGGTGAAAAGGAAATTGCTTTATTAAATGCAACTCCTACTTCTAATACAGTACTTAAGGCAAATGCTAGTGGATTATTAGTTGATACAAAGATTACTGATGATGGAACAAATGTAACTATTAGTGGAACTGCGGAATTAAGAGTTAATTCAGCAACTGCTAATTCATTTGTTTACTATGATTCAAACAAATCTCTTGAATCAGTTACACCTTCTACAGCAGGTGATGTAATTCAATGGAATGGTTCATCATTCGTTGCAAGTAACGAAATTGATGGAGGTACATTCTAATAGAATATACTAAATAAATTTAAAATCCCCCTTCTTTGAGTTGGGGGATTTTTTTTATAGTTTTTGGAGATTTTATACTTATATAGGTGGAGTTGTATTATGTTGCAACCCAAAACCTACATTAAGGTATATTTATATAAAATAAATGGGAAATAAAATTTAGATGGCAGCTATATTAAAACTAAGAAGAGGAACATCCATTCCCTCACTTCAACAATCAGAGCTTTTCTATCACTCAAGTTTAAATACTTTGGTGGTTGGAGATGGCTCAAACTCTCATATTCTTTTAAAATCAGGTTCAAATACAGTAAATACTGTAAGTATAAGTGGAACTGTATCTGCATCATATATTCATGTTGCAAATGATTTAACAATAAAAGGTAATATTATATTAGGTGATGAGATTGCAAATGATAATATTACTATTAATGCAGAACTTAGTGGTTCTCTTATACCTGATGCTGATAATACACATGACTTAGGTACACTTTCTAAAAAATATAGAAATTTATATGTTAATTCACTGCCAGGAAGTAACATTATTTCTTCATCTGCTCAAATTAGTGGATATAATTCTTTCTTAGAAATAAATGGTGATAATGTAGTTAGTTCATCGGCTCAAATTAGTGGATATAACACATTTTTAGAAATAAATGGAGATTCAGTAGTATCTTCATCTGCTCAGATTAGTGGATATAACAAATTCTTAGAAATAAATGGTGATAACGTTGTTTCATCATCTGCTCAAATTAGTGGATATAACAAATTCTTAGAAAAAGATGGAGATAGTGTATTTAGTTCATCTGTACAGGTAAATGCTAATACAATAACCAACTTTGATAGTAATGTAAAAGATAAATTAAATGCAGAAAATGTAATTAGTGGTTCATCTCAAATTTTACATGGAAGTAACATTGTTTCATCATCTGCTCAAATTAGTGGATATAACAAATTTTTAGAAATAAATGGAGATTCAGTAGTATCTTCATCCGCACAAATTGATTCACTTGGATTCTTAAAGGTAAATGGTGATAATGTATTTAGTTCATCTGCACAAGTAAATGCAAATACAATTACAAACTTTGATTCAAATGTAAAAACAAAATTAAATGATGAAAATGTACATAGTGGTTCGTTCTTAGGAACTGCAACAACTGCAAATTTATCAGAAAACACAAATCTATATTATACAGATACTAGAGTAAAAAATAAATTAAATACCGAGGGAGTACTTAGTGGTTCTTCTCAACTAACAACTGAATTTGATACAAGGTATTTAAATACCAATGGTGATAATGTATTTAGTTCATCTGTACAGGTAAATGCTAATACAATAACCAATTTTGATTCAAATGTAAAATCAAAAATGAACTCCGATGGAGTTATATCAGGTTCGGGTCAATTGGATAATGTATTTTTAGAAATTAATGGTGATAACGTTGTTTCATCATCTGCTCAGATTAGTGGATATAACAAATTTTTAGAAATTAATGGTGATAATGTAGTTAGTGGTTCAACTCAAGTAAATTCACTATTTGTAGGAACTTCTGTTTCAACATCTTTAGATGCACGTTTAGATTCTTTAGAATCAGATATACATACTCATTCTAATAAAACACAATTAGATACTATAAATCAGAATCTATCATCAACATCAAACGTAACATTTAATACTGGTTCATTTACAGGAGATGTTACAATTACAGGAGATTTTACAGTTTTAGGTTCAGCAACAGAAATATCTTCAACTGAATTAAGAATTGAAGATAAACTTATTACAGTTGCAAGTGGTTCTGTTGATTCAGCAGCTGCTGATGGTGCAGGTATAGAGATTGATGGTGCTAATAAATCATTACAATGGGACCACAATACATCTCAATTCGTATTTGATGCTCAAGTAAGTTCATCAGTAGGATTCAAAGGAGAGGGTGGATTACTAACAGGTATTGATACAGACCAAGTAACTGAAGGTAGTAATCTTTACTATACTGATGTAAGAGTAAAAAATAAAATAAACGATGAAGGTGTAATTAGTGGTTCTTCACAATTAACATCTACATTTGATACAAGATACTTAAACACTAATGGAGATGGAGTAATTTCATCTTCAGCTCAATTAACTGGTGATTTAGATTTAAGATATTTAGAAATAGATGGAGATAATGTAGTTTCCTCATCTGCTCAAATTACCCTTGCTAATACGACAGGTAACTTAGATGGTTCAAGAGTAGTAGGTAATATTCAAGCAAGTTCAGTAGATTATGCTAATGTATTAAACAAACCAACTTTATTTAGTGGTTCTGCTCAAGTATCATTAAGTGGATTTTCAACATCTGATTTATCAGAAGGTTCAAATAAATATTATACAGATACAAGAGTAAAAACAAAATTAAATGCAGAAAATGTAATTAGTGGTTCTGGTCAATTAACAAGTACATTTGATTCAAGATACTTAAATACTGATGGAGATGATGTAATTTCATCATCTGCTCAAATATCTCACGATGATACAACTGGTTTTGTATCAAATGAACATATTGACCACTCATCTATTACTTTAGGTAGTGGTAAAGGTTTGACTGGTGGTGGTACTATTGATGTAAGTAGAAGTATTACATTAGATACAGGTTCTGCTCATTTTGTTAATGGTGTAAAAGAAAAAATAAACGATGAAGGTGTAATTAGTGGTTCTTCACAAGTTTCATTAACTTCAGTAACCGGATATAATTCAAACGAACACTTTACACAAGGAAACATTACAACAGTAGGAACTGTAACAAGTGGAGATATAAGTGCTATTTTACCAAGTGGATTGGTTAGTGGTTCTGTATTCAGTTCCCCATCACAAGGTACAGTAAGAGCACAAATCAATGGAGTTAATACTGATGTAGATACTGGATTACAAACAGGAGATTCACCTACATTCCAAGGAGTAACTTTAACAAATTTAGGTACTCTGGCAATAGGTCAACAAACTGCATTATTTAGTGGTTCTGCAGGACAGATTGGAAAAAGAGTTTTAGGAACTTCGGCATTCTTTAATGTTTCTGCTTCTATTGCAGATGACCCTAACTCAATACCAACCACAAAAGCAGTAAATGATGCATTAATTTCAGCAGGTGCTGGTGATATCACAGAAGTTAACCCATCATCTGTATTCTCAGATTCAACAACCGGTCTTATTCATTTAGCAACTGGTACTGAAGTTGGTGGAGCAAAAGGTGTACAAGGTAATATTCACATTGCTGTTAGTACAGGTTCGGCTCACTTTACTGGTGGTGTAAAAACTAAATTAAATGCTGAGGGTGTATTTTCATCTTCTGCACAATTATCGGCAGATTTCTTAGATACATTAGGAGATGGTGTTGTATCTTCTTCTGCACAAATTCAAAATTATAACTTATTTTTAGAAAAAGATGGAGATAGTGTAGTTAGTGGTTCATCACAAGTTGATGTATCTCAAACAACAAACTATTCTTCTATAAATCAATATTCAGATACTAAAGTAAAAACAAAATTAAATGCAGAAAATGTAATTAGTGGTTCTTCACAATTAACATCTGCATTTGATTCAAGATACTTAAATACTAATGGGGATAGTGTAGTTTCCTCATCTGCTCAAATTGATTATAATTCAATACAAAATCAACCAACAACAATTTCATCTGGTCAATCTAATAAATTGGCATTTATATCTATTACACAAGCAGTTGATTTAGATACATTAGAAACTAATGTTGGAACTAACTCAAGTAAAGTTGGATATACAGATGCTCTTGTAAAAGCAAAATTAAATACAGAGGGAGTACTTAGTGGTTCTGCTCAAATTACAAATGGAAGTGGATTAGTTTCTTCATCTGCACAAATTGATTCATTAGGATTCTTAAAAGTAGAAGGAGATAGTGTAGTTTCCTCATCTGCTCAAATTGATTATAATTCAATACAAAATCAACCAACAACTATAACAGGTGGTCAAGCATCTGCAATTTCAATCAACACAGGTAAAGTTGGATATACAGATACACTTGTAAAAGCAAAATTAAATGAAGAAACAGTAGTTAGTGGTTCATCTCAAATTACACTCTCTTCGGTAACTGGATATAATTCAAACGAACACTTTACACAAGGAAACATTACAACATTAGGAACTGTAACTGCAGGTAATGTAACTGCAATTCTTCCAAGTGGTGTAATTAGTGGTTCTACTCAATTAACTTCTAATTTAAATTCAGTTTATTTAGAAATAAATGGTGATAGTGTTGTTAGTGGTTCATCTCAAATCAATAGTTTATTTGCAGGAACTGCCGTTTCAACTTCATTAGATTCTCGTTTAGATTCTTTAGAATCAGATACACACACTCATTCTAATAAGGCAAACCTAGATACAATTAACCAAAATCTTGCAACAACAAATAATGTTACGTTTGCAGATGGTGATTTTACAGGTGATGTTCAAATAAATGGAAGTTTAGTAGTACAAGGTTCAGCAACTGAACTACAAGTAACAGAATTAAGAATTGAAGATAAAGTAATAACAGTTGCAAGTGGTTCAGCTGATTCAGCAGCTGCTGATGGTGCTGGTATTGAAATAGCAGGAGCAAATGAATCAATTACATGGAATCATGCAAATTCAAGATTCCAAATTTCAGATGATATTCATGTAACTGGTACTATAAAAGCAAGTGATGATATTGTGGCTTATGCTTCTTCAGATGAAAGATTGAAAAATAATATCCAACCTATTCAAAATCCATTAGAGAAAATAAATGAGATTTCTGGTAATACTTTTGATTGGAATGAAGAAAAACAAGATACTTATAAAGGTAAGGATTATGGTGTAATAGCTCAAGAAATTGAAAAAATCTTACCGGAATTGGTTCATACAAAAGAGAGTGGATTTAAATCTGTAAAATACGATAAAATAATCCCATTACTTATAGAAGGAATAAAAGATTTAAATAAAGAAGTAATAGAACTAAAAAAAATTATTAAGGAATCAAAATAAATGGCTCAGATAGTAAAACTCAAGAGAAGTCTAACAGCAGGAAGTAAACCAACTACATCCAATTTAGCAGTTGGTGAATTAGCATTAAATGTAAACGATGGAACAGTATTCCTAAGAAAATCGGGTTCTGCGGTTGGAGATAGTATAAAACAGTTTGTTACTCTCGACCATCAAGGAATTTTAACCGGTTCATTAAGAGCAAGTGGTTCAATATCTGCTTCAGCATTTCAAGGTGATGGTTCACAACTTACAAATATAACAGTAGCACAAGTTGCTACAACCAAAGCTAACTTTACAAATCAAACCTCTGTAACAGTAGACCATAATCTAGCTACAGAAAGTCCAATCATACAAGTATATGACTCTACTAACTTTCAGCTTATACCAGAATCTATAAAATTAGATAATAATAATAGTGCAACTGTAACATTTTCAACAGCAACAAGTGGTTATATAGTTGTTGCACAAGGTGGACATTTAATAAGTGGTTCAATATCAGCCGCAAGTATTGATGGACTATCAGGACAAATAAAAACAAAATTAAATGCAGAAGGAGTTTTCTCATCATCCGCTCAAATAACAATGGGTGGAGATGTTAGTGGAACTGCTAATGCGGTGGTGATATCATCAATTGATGGTGGCACTGTATAATAAAATTAAAATAAATTTGAAAAGGAAAAATATACAATGAAAATACACAATCCCGAAATAACCGGTTCATTAATATTCCCAAGAACCGATGGAACAAGAGTAGTATTAGAATTAGATTCTGCAGGTGGACTTACAACAGTTGAACAGAACTCAGGAGGTAATCCGACAGGAGCAAAACCTTCTGCAGATTTTTCTGGTTCATTTACTGGTTCATTCGTAGGGGATGGTTCTAATCTTACAGGTGTTGCGGCAACTGCTTTTAATATAGATTCACTAAGTGCACTTGGAGGAGCTTCAGTTGCACAAGGAGATAATTTCCTTATAAGTGATAATGGAACAGAGAAAAAAGTAACTTTTTCAAATTTAGAAGATAGTATATATGGGAATGTTAGTGGTGATATAGGAATCGCTGCTGGTGGTACTGTTTCTATTACGGCAGGAGCAATTGTAAATGCTGATGTAAATGCATCTGCAGCAATTGTATCTTCAAAAATAAATTATTTCGGAACAGGTATTGTATCTGGTTCGGGACAAATTAGTGCAGACCAAACTACTGGTTGGGTAGCTGATGTTAAACAACAATTAGATAATCAAGAAGTAATATCTAGTTCGGCACAAATAAGTGGTGTAACTAACACACAATTAGCTGGTTCAATTGCAAATTCTAAACTTAGTAATAGTTCAGTATCATTTGGTGGTGTAAGTGTAGCTTTAGGAGCTTCAGATTCAACACCAGCATTTGATTTGGCAGATGCAACTGGATATTTAACAAGTAATTTAAGTGGTACGATTACAAACACACAATTAGCAGGTTCAATTGCAGCAAGTAAATTAGCTGGTTCAATTGGAAATTCAAAACTTTCTAATTCATCAATTAGTATTGCAGGTAACGCAGTTTCATTAGGTGGTTCACTTGCATTAGCAACAATAACAAATGGTAGTGGAATAGTATCAGGTTCAGAACAAATATCTTTAAGTGGATTTAATACTTCACAATTATCTGAAAATACAAACTTATACTATACTGATACACGAGTAAAAACAAAATTAGATGCAGAAGAAGTATTAAGTGGTTCAATTACATCTGCTGATATTACTGATGTTGCAGCGTTCTCACAAAGTGGAACTTATGCAAACTTAAGAGCACAAGGAACTACGGCAGGAGATGTTGGTTTAGGTAATGTAACAAATGAATCAAAAACAACAATGTTCAGTTCACCAGCACTTACTGGTAATCCAACTGCACCAACACAAGGAGTAAATAATAATTCTACTAGAATTGCAACAACTGCTTATGTACAACAAGAACTTACTGATTTAGTAGGTACTGCTGGTTCAACACTAGATACACTAGGAGAACTTTCTGCTTCATTATCTGAAGATTCTGGTTCACTTGCAAGTTTAGTAACAACAGTAGGAACAAAATTAGCAAAATCAAGTAATTTATCTGATTTAGCAAATGCATCAACTGCAAGAACAAACTTAGGAGTTGCAATCGGCTCAGATGTACAAGCATTTAATTCAACATTGGCAACTGTTGCTGGTGGAACATATACTGGTGATAATTCAATAGTAACAATAGGTACTGTAACTGCAGGTAATGTAACTGCAATTCTTCCAAGTGGTGTAGTATCTGGTTCAGACCAGGTAAATGCATTAGCAAGTGATGTTAATAATAATACAATCACATTTACTGCAGGAAATGGATTAGATGGAGGTGGTGCAATAACACTTAACCAAAGTTCAGATGAAACAATAACATTTACAGTAGCTGATGGTGTAGTAAGTGGTTCATCACAAATTAGTGGAATAACTAATTCACAACTTGCTGGTTCAATAGCGAATTCTAAATTATCAAACTCATCGGTATCATTCGGTGGAGTTTCGGTATCACTAGGTGGTTCAGATGCAACACCAGCATTTGATTTATCAGATTCAACAGGATATTTAACAAGTAATTTAAGTGGTACGATTACAAATACTCAATTAGCTGGTTCAATAGCAAATAGTAAATTATCAAATTCAAGTATAACAATAGATGGTTCGGCTGTTTCACTAGGTGGTTCGGTAACAACTCTACAACTAGGTACAAGTTCAACAACTGCACTTGCAGGTGATACTACAACTATTAGTGGGGCTCAGGCATCAGCAATTAGTGCTAACACAAGTAAAGTTGGATATACAGATACACTTGTAAAAACAAAATTAACTGCAGAAGATGTTGTTAGTGGTTCGGCTTCAGATGTAAAATCATTCTTATCCATATCTTCATCAGATATTTCTGATGTTGCTGCTTTCTCACAAAGTGGAACATATGCAAACTTAAGAGCACAGGCAACTACTAAAGGTGATGTTGGTTTGGGTAATGTAACAAATGAGAGTAAATCAACAATGTTTACTTCTCCTACATTTACTGGAACAACCGCGGCACCAACACCTTCGGCAAACGATAGTTCAACAAAAATAGCAACAACTGCTTATGTACAAGGGGAACTTACAGAATTAGTAGGTACTGCTGGTTCAACATTAGATACACTTGGAGAACTTTCTGCTTCTTTATCGGATGATGAAGATGCATTAACTGCATTAACTACAACTGTTGGTACTAAATTGGCTAAATCTTCAAACTTATCTGATTTAGCAAATGCTGGAACTGCAAGAACTAACTTAGGTGTAGATGCAGCTGGAACTGATAACTCAACAGATGTAACTTTAGGAAATACAAATTACTTATCATTAAGTGGACAAGAAATAACTGGTGGAACAGTACCAATCGGAAGTGGTGGTACAGGAGCAACTTCAGCAGGTGCAGCAAGAACAGCACTTGGTGTAGATGCAGCAGGAACAGATAATTCAACAGATGTAACACTTGTAACAACCTCACATGATTATTTAGGAATTAGTGGACAGGCAATAACATTAGGAACAATACAAAATGATGATTTAGCAAATTCATCAATTACTATAAATGGTTCGGCTATCTCATTAGGAGGTTCAGTAACAACTCCAAACGATAACACTCAATTATCAACAGAACAAGTTCAAGATATAGTAGGTGGAATGTTAGGTGGTACTGAAACAGGTATAACAGTAACTTATCAAGATGGTACTAATGATATTGATTTCGTAGTTGCATCTCAAACAGCAAATGATTTTACAAATACTTTAAAATCTAAATTAGATAATATTGAAGAAAATGCTGATGTAACAGATGCAGCAAACGTATTATCATCACTACCAAGTGGTGTAGTATCTGGTTCATCACAAATTAGTGGTGTAACTAGTTCACAACTTGCTGGTTCAATCGCAAATGCTAAATTATCAAACTCAAGTATAACAATTAATGGTTCGGCTATTTCATTAGGTGGTTCTGTAACTACTCCAAATGATAATACACAATTATCAACAGAACAAGTTCAAGATATCGTAGGTGGAATGTTTAGTGGTAATACTGAAACAAGAATTGCAGCTACTTACCAAGATGGTGATGGAACTATTGATTTAGTTGTTACTGATATGACAGCTAACGATAATACTCAAAATACTACAACATTATCTTTTGTAGATAGTAGTAATGATATTATTTTAAGAAATACAACTGGTGGAGCTGGAAGTGGAACAGATGATATAAAATTTGTTGCAGGTTCTAATATTACTCTAACTCATACAGATGCAGATAATATAACAATAACTGCAACTGATACAAATACAGTTTATTCTCACCCAACTTTTGATGGTGATGACTTTAGTATTGATACAACAGCATTAAGTGGGGCTACTGTAATATCTGATTTAGATATTAACATTACAACTAATGGAGAAGGACACGTTACAGATGCAAATGGAACAGTTAGTACAAGAGACCTTACACCTACTGATTTAGGATTAGGAAATGTAACAAACGAAAGTAAAAGTACGATGTTCGCATCACCTACATTTACTGGAACAACTGCAGCACCAACACCTTCTGCAAATGATGATTCAACAAAAATTGCAACAACTGCTTATGTACAAGCAGAACTTACAGAGTTAATTGGTACGGCTGGTTCAACACTAGATACTTTAGGTGAACTATCAGCTTCTTTATCAGATGATGAAGATGCATTAACTGCATTAACTACAACTGTTGGTACTAAATTAGCTAAATCAAGTAACTTATCTGATTTAGCAGATGCTTCAACTGCAAGAGGTAATCTAGGTGTAGATGCAGCAGGAACTGATAACTCAACTAATGTAAGTTTAACTGGTACACCTGATTATATAACAATAAGTGGACAAGTAATTACAAGAAATCAAATTGATTTAGCAAATGATGTAACAGGTGTGTTACCATCAGCTAATTTAGATTCAGATACTGCACACTTAAGTGGAACACAAACATTTACAGGTGCTAAATCATTCAATGAAGCAGTTAATATAAATAAAACAACAGAGGCATCAAGTAAAACGAGTGGAGCACTAATCGTAGATGGTGGTGTGGGTATTGCAAAAGCATTACAAGTAGGTGGAGATGTTGTGGCATATGCTTCTTCTGATGAAAGATTAAAAGATAACATTCAAAATATCGAAAACCCAATCGAAAAAGTACAATCACTTAAAGGTGTTACTTGGGATTGGAATGATAATGCAGATGAAGTACAACAATCATTACCAAATGTTGGTGTAATTGCACAAGATGTTGAGAAGGTTTTACCACAGTTGGTAACTGATAGAGATAATGGATTCAAGGGTGTGGATTATGCAAAACTTACTGGATTACTTATCGAAGCAGTTAAAGACCAACAAAAACAGATTGACGAATTGAAAAGTAAACTTTCTTAAATAAGAGAGTTCATTTAACGATTCAAATTTTTAAAAAATTAAATAGTATATATATATCTTTATATAAAGATAGTATATTATTTAGGGTAGATAATTATATAAAAAAGGTAAGTCATATATATGGCACAATTAGTTAAGCTAAAAAGAACATCGGTTGAAGGAAGAAAACCTACTACATCTAATTTAGAGTTAGGTGAGTTGGCAATAAACACATACGATGGAAAGATTTACTTTGAAAAAGATAATGGAACTCCTTCCATTAAAGAAATAGCCACAGAAGATACTTACCACTTTTACACAACCTCACTAGATTCAAGATATGTTAACCTCACAGGTAATGAAACCATTGCAGGTAACAAAACATTTTCAAACAACATAACGATAGTAGGAAACCTTTCAGTAGAGGGAACTACAACTACAATTGATTCAACTACTGTTAACATAGGAGATAACATTTTAGAACTTAACTATGGTGGTTCTCAAACAACAGGAGGTATCTTAATAAAAGATGCAACTGGTTCTTCAACTGTAAGTGGTTCTTTATTATGGGATTCAACAAATGATTATTGGAAAGTAGGAAAATTAGGTTCTGAATCAGAAGTAATTACTACATCTAATATAGTAACAAACTTACCAAGTGGAACTGTTAGTGGTTCTTCACAAATATCACTTAGTGGATTTAATACTTCACAATTATCAGAGAATACAAACCTTTATTATACAGATGCAAGAGTAAAATCTAAATTAAATACTGAAGCAGTATTAAGTGGTAGTATATTAAGTGGAATGACCGTAAGTGGTTCATTTAGTGGTTCATTTGTAGGTGATGGTAGTGGATTAACTAATGTTTCTTCATCTATTGCAGAAGTTGCAACAGTATCCGATACTTTCACAAATGCAACTTCTAAAGTAGTAACACACAACTTTAATACTAAAAATGTAATTGTAACAGTATATGGTGATGATGATTCTTACTTCATCCCAAATTCAATTGTAACAACAAATGTAAATACAGTAACAGTAACATTTGCATCAGCTGAAAGTGGTAGAGTAGTAGTTGCAAAAGGAGGTCATATTGTACAAGGAGTTGCAGCTGATGATTCAAACTTACTAGATGGTCAAAATGCAGCATATTACTTAAATTATAATAATCATACAAATACTCCAACAACTATTACAACTTCACAAGCAAATGCAATAACTGCTAATACAAGTAAAGTTGGATATACAGATGCACTTGTTAAAACTAAATTAAATGCAGATGGAGTTCATAGTGGTTCTACAATTACAGAAAGTAGTGATTTCACAATTGATGCAGGTGGTGATATCATTTTCGATGCAGATGGTACAGATATCATATTAAAAGATGGTGGAACTTCTTTCGGTAGATTTAAAAGAGATAGTTCTGATTTTATTATAAAATCCGAAACCAACAATAAAGATATTGTATTTAGAGGACAAGATGGTGGTTCAACCATAAATGCATTAACTTTGGATATGTCTGAAGCTGGTACTGCAATATTTAATAACAATATTCAAGCAGTAGGTAATATTAGTGGTTCATCATTTAATGGTACAGGTCTTATAAGTGGTTCAGCACAAATAACAAATTTAACAACTCACAAAGAAACAGTTAGTGGAGCATCTTCATATGCAGTAGACCACAACTTGGGTGAACAGTATCCAATAGTACAATGTTGGAATACTTCAACTTCACAACAAGAATTTCCTCAATCAATAACAACAAACTCTGTAAATAGAGTAACAGTTGTTTTTAATCATAATTTTGCTGGAATTATAATCGTAAAAAAATAAAATATGTATGATGTATATTATACAACCGGTGGTGGTCCTTGGGTAAATGCTGGAACTGATACTTGGGTAAATCTATGGATGGAGTTAGTTGTACCTAAATTAAATGTAAAACCAATTCTTCTTTTACATAGAAATAAACCAACAGGACATGAAGATTATGAATTTCCTATCGAAGCTTATTGGCATGGAGATGATATAGAAAAGTTTGAGGAACTATGTAAAGGAGCAAGAAGAATAAATATATTACATGGTCATTATACCCCAATGAAAGTAATAGAAGAAAACTTAGATAAAATACATTCAAATGTTTTACATAATTCAGTAGACCATATTATTAAATCCCAAGTTGGTACTGATGCTTATTTTGGATGGCATCCATTTATAAATTCACAATGGGAACAAAAAGTTAATAAGAGTTCAAAATATAATATATGGGTTGGTGTTTATGATATTTTAACAAAAAATGTAAATATACCAAACTTTTATGAATTTAAAAATAATTTAGATTTAAGTGATTCTAATAATATAGGATTTGCTTCAAGGTGTGAGGGAAGAAAGAATCCACATTACTTAGATGGATTAAAATCTTTTATATTTACAAATTCATTTCATTTTAAAACAATATGGAAGGGGTTTGGTAAATATGATTACTCAAAATCAAAAATATATCATTACAATTCTAAATTTAAAGATACTTTTTACAATATGGATTGGGGAATATCTCATTCTTCTTTTACGAGTGAACCATTTGGATATTCTATATTCGAGGCAATAGATAGAGGTAAGTTACCTATTTTACATGGAAGTTGGTGTAAGGATTTAAATTATCCTTATAGAGCTTCATCTAAAAAAGAATTTAATGATATTTATAAGAGGTTAATCGAAACCCCATACTCTGAAAAAAATAAATGGTTTAAATCATTAAAACAATTTATGATTAATAATTATACTAATAAAGAAGAGTGGATAAACAAATTACTCGATATTTATAATATATAGGGAAAAGTATATATGGCAATTTCAGCAGGAGAAACACTCAGTTTAAATAATTTGGCGGGAGCTACAGGTGATGTACAAAATTCAAATGTATCATTAGGTAGTATAAAAGGTTCACCATCAGCTGGTGATAATATTACATTATCTTCATTTGGTATAGATGCAGTAAGTGCATCTTTAGGAGGATATCAATACGCCGTAGAAGGTACTAATGAAACTTATGAACTAGGATTTGTTGAAAGAGGAGCTAATTTCGATTCTTATATCGGAAATAGATATCAAAACTTCACTTGGGGAGTTACACCAGCATTTGATTCAGATGGTGATGATGAAGGATTTTTATCAGTAGGTGCTAATCAAGATGCAACTGCAGTTATAACAGTTGGTACTATGAATCCACAATATAGTTCAGGACAAACATCATTAATGAGTAATCATTCACATACATTATCAGCAACATTTGCAGATGGATTCAATCACCACGCTACACGATATAATACAGCTGTAGATAAAACTGTTTATTCAGTAGATACATATGATGGTAACTCTACTGCACTTTGTATTTTAGTTGATACACCAGTTACTTTAATTGATGGTTCAAAGATAGAAGCAGGAGATGTTAGTGAAGGATTAAAACTTCAAGGATATTCATTTAATGATTTAAGTGAAGATGAGGGTAACTTTTTTAATTGGTCAAGTGAAGAAAAGGGAGAAGTTGAAGAAGAAGTTGAAGTTACAAATGTTATATTCTCATTTGCAGAAAAATACTACAATATAAATGATGGTGATATAAAGGCAACATCGGAACACCCAATGTTAGTTAAAGATAATTATGATGGGTTGTTCAAATTTAAACAAATAAAAGATATTACTGAAAACGATAAATTAGTAAAAAGAATCGATGGAGAATTAGTTGAAACTAATATATCATCAATTGAAGTTATCGAAGATACTGTTGAGATTGTTACTATTGATGTAGAATCTCATGATACCTATTTAATAAATGACTATGTAACACACAATAAAGGAGGAAACTCACATAGTGATTTATCAGCCCCATCAGCCCCAGCTAATTTAGCTTATACTGAAGTTAATGGTCAAAACCATAATATTACATGGGATGCTGTAAGTGGTATAACAGGATATAGATTACAAGTTGATAATAATTCAGATTTCTCATCACCTATAATTGATGAAGATGAATATACTTCAACTACATTAAATGTTGTAACTGCTTTAGGAAGTGGAACATTCTATGCCAGAGTAAGGTCAATTGACCATGGATTGAATGGAAACTACTCAGGTACCTTGACTATTAGTAGATAATTTTTATCGTTTTGAAAAAAACTATATATTTATATATACAAAGTAAAAGTTAACAAAATATTTTAAAAATGGCAAAAGAAATTAAGTTTACAGAAGAAGAAGTTGGAAAAATCAATTCATTAAGACAAGATGTTTCTAATCTATTTGTTCAATTAGGACAATTACAAGTTGAAAAACGAAGAAGAGTAGAAGAAATTGAAAATTTAGAAAATGAATTGTTAAATAAACATTCAGCTTTAGTACAAAATGAGAAAGATATGTTCTCAGAATTGAATGGAAAGTATGGAGATGGTAACTATGACCCATCATCAAACACATTCGTACCGGTTTCTGAAAATAAAGAAACTAAGTAAAAAATATATTTTCAATAAAGTTATTAATACTTATATAAGAGTATTCATATACAAAAAACATAACAAGGAGTAAATAAAATGGCAGAAAAAATTGTATCACCTGGTGTATTTACGAGAGAAAATGACCTTTCTTTCTTATCACAAGGGATTGGTGAAATTGGAGCAGCAATAATTGGACCTTTCCATAAAGGACCTGCTTTCGTACCAACCGTTGTTAATACACAATCAGAATTCGAAGAAATATTTGGTGTACCTAATGGAGATTACTATACAGGATATACCGTACAAAACTACCTAAGAGAAGCAGGAACAGTAACTATTGTTCGTGTTGGTCATCAAGGTGGTTATTCACAAGTTAAACCTTTAGGAATTGAAGTAAGTGGTTCTACCGCACAAGGTGGAAGAAGATTAATCGGTGTTTTAAACGCAACACATCAAGGTTCTCAAACTGTTGGATTTGCAACAGCTTCCAATATCATTGATTCACAACCATCAGCATCAGCTTTCCTTATTAGTGGTTCAGACATAGGAACATCAGTATCCTCATCTGTACTACCAAGTGCAGGAAACGATATATCTGATGTATTTGGAGAATCTGCTAGAGGTTCTAAAAAAGCATATGCTCACAAGTACTTTGAAAAAGCGGCTGTTGACCATACATCGTATTTATCACAAAGTGGTTCTCAAGTAAAATCAATAGAATTGGCAACACAAGATTTCACACAAGATATTCAACATGCCTCAACTCCATGGATACAATCACAGTTGATTTCTGGTGAAAGACATAATTTAATTAAGTTCCATACTTTAGGTGATGGTACTAATTACAACAAAGAATACAAAATAGGTTTCTTTAATGTAAAAGCAGCTGGTTCTACTAACTCTACTGATTATTCAACATTCTCAGTTGTAGTAAGAGGATACTCTGATACACATAAAAGACCAATTATTCTTGAAACATGGAATAATGTAAACCTAGACCCTGCATCACCAAACTATATTAAGAAAAGAATTGGTGATATGAACGTTTCTATCGATTCAGTTGGTAAAATGAACATGAGTGGTGATTATCAAAATAACTCTAAATTTATTAGAGTAGAATGTTCTGATGAAGGTTCATTCCCAATAGTTGCTGCACCATTTGGACATGCAGCATACGTTAATCCAATTTATGTTGGTTCTAATGGAACAGAAGCTATGATACCATCAGTTATATTTTCAACTGGTTCGGGAGATAACAATGGTTCTAAGAATATACAATATAGTGGTATTGATTTAGAAACTGCAGTAGTAAAAATTGATAACAACAGTTACTTATCTCCAATACCTGCTTCGGCAACTAGTGGTGGTAATACTGCTTTCTCATTCGATGCAGCATTTACTGCAATCGTAGATGGTGTTGTTGCAACTAAAAACTTTGCATATACATTATCAACATCAGATACTGCAACAACTATTAATAAAAGACAATTTATCGTAGGATTCCAAAATGGATTCGATGGTAGTAACCCAACAATCAAAGAAGCTAAATATGGTGATTCTGATTGGGGTGCTGGAAACTCACAAGGATTTAACTTATCTACTTCAACTGCAAGTGGTTCAGTTTCTTATGTGAAGGCAATCAATTCAGTATCTAATCCAGATGATTTCGATATCAACTTAGTATCTACACCTGGTGTTGTAAGAAGATTACACTCTTATGTATTTGATAAAGTAGTTGATATGGTAGAAGCTAGAGAAGATGCATTCTTTATCGGTGATATTACTGATGGAGGAGATACTATATCAGATGCTACATCACAAGCAAGTAGTATAGATTCTAACTATGTAGGTTCTTACTACCCATGGGTTAAGACAATAGATTCAAGAACTAATAAACTAACAACTATACCACCATCAGTATTGATGCCAGGTATATATGCGGCCAACGATGCGGTTGCTGCTGAGTGGTTTGCACCAGCTGGTTTAAATAGAGGTGGTATCGTAGGTGCGGTATCTGTATTAAACAGATTAACACATTCAGAGAGAGATACACTATATGAAGGAAAAGTTAATCCAATTGCTCAGTTCCCAGGAGAAGGTATCGTAGCATTCGGACAAAAAACTTTACAAGATAAGGCATCTGCACTTGATAGAATCAACGTAAGAAGATTAATGATTAAAGTTAAGAAGTATATTGCTTCAACTTCAAGATACTTAGTATTCGAACAAAACACTTCTCAAACGAGAGGTAGATTCTTAAATACTGTGAATCCTTATTTAGAAGGAATACAACAAAGACAAGGATTGTATGCATTTAGAGTGGTGATGGATGAGAGTAATAACACACCAGATGTAATTGACAGAAATATATTGGCTGGACAGATTTTCTTACAACCAACAAAAACTGCTGAATTCATCGTGTTAGACTTCAACATCTTACCGACAGGGGCATCATTCTCGGCATAATTAATTAAAAATAAAAAAGAACTATATTTATAGTAGAATATAATTAGGAGAAAACAAAATGGCAGAAGTATTAGAATTTAACGATATGTTTTATACCAACTTCGAACCGAAGATGAAGAATAGATTCATCATGGAAATCGATGGTATCCCTTCATATCTTATAAAAACAGCAAACAGACCTTCAATTCAATTTGAAACTGTTACACTAGACCACATTAACGTTAAAAGAAAACTTAAAGGAAAAGGTGAATGGCAAGATGTAGAGATTACTCTATATGACCCTATCGTTCCTTCAGGAGCTCAAGCAGTAATGGAATGGGTAAGATTATCACATGAATCTTTAACAGGTAGAGATGGATATGCAGATTTCTATAAGAAAGATATCCAATGTTATATGTTAGGACCAGTTGGTGATAAAATTGAACAATGGACTATGAAAGGTGCATTTATCAACAATGCAGTGTTTAATGATTTAGATTGGTCAAATGCCTCTGACCCTGCTGAAATTACTTTAACACTATCTTATGATTACGCAGTTTTAGAATTCTAATACATATTCAACATATTTATAAAGGAAAAAGTTCTCTTAGTGAGAACTTTTTTTGTGCTTAATTTTTAAATTTCTAAATATTATATATTTATATACAAATAAATAAACTAACGTTATGGCAAAATTTGATTTCCCTACTGAAATAGTAGATTTACCTTCAGGTGGTAAAATGTACACCGAAGGACACCCGTTATCAAAGGGTACTGTTGAGATAAAGTATATGACCGCTAAAGAAGAGGATATACTTGCTTCACAAAATTTGATAAGGAAGGGGGTGGTTCTCGATAAACTCTTTGAATCTGTTGTAGTAGAAGAAGGTTTGGATATTGGTGATATATTCATTGGTGATAAAAATGCAATCCTTTTAGCAACTCGTATCTTAGGATATGGACCAGAATACAAAGCAGAAATAATAGACCCTTCTAGTGGAGAACCACAAGAAGTACAAATAGACCTTTCTAAAATACAAATTAAAGAAGTAGATAGTTCTAAATTAAATGGTGATAATAGATATGACTTTGAATTACCAATTTCAAAGAAAAAGATTGTATTTAAATTATTAACTCATAAAGATGAGGGAGATATAAATGCAGAGATACAGGCAATACAAAGACTTCAGAAAAAAGGAAGTGAACCTGTTTCACAAGAAGTATCAACAAGATTAAGATATATGATTCAAGAGGTTGATGGTAATACCGATAGAGGTTTTATCAACAATTGGGTTAAAAACAATCTTTTAGCTCGTGATTCGAGAGCTTTGAGAAACTATGTAAGAGACATCTCACCTGATTTGGATTTGACATTCCAATTCACCTCTGACATAACAGGAGAAGAGGAGGCCCTAGATATCCCCTTTGGGGTTGGGTTTTTTTACCCTTCCGAGTAACTACTCGATACAACTACATAACCAAATTTGGGAAATGGTTAACTATGGTAATGGATTTACTTGGTCAGAAGTATATTCGATGCCAATTCATTGGAGAAACTTCTACTTTAAGAAATTAGTAGATGCCAAGAAAAAAGAAAAAAAGGAACACGATAAGGCCACTAAACAAGGTGGTGCTAAAGGACCAAATGTAAGAGTGAGGAAATAATTCCTCACTTTTTTTTTACCCTATATTTATATTAGTATAAAACTATATAGGAGAAACTCATATGGCAAAAGAATTAAAAGAAGGATTATTTTCGGCTACGAAGAAATTCACAGATGCATTTTTTGATGGATTAAAATCAAATGCAACTAATAGTGCACTTAAGGCTGCAAAGAAAAACAAAAAAGTACCATCTCAACTTGTAAGAAAAATGACCGAGTTGGAGAAGTTATCAAAAGAATTAAAAGCAGATTTAGAAAAATACTCATAGGATATCAAATAAATGGCTGCATCAGACGAAATAAGAAAATTAAAGGAAACCACAGCTGCTGCTAAGGCAGAGATGGATAAACTATTGAAGGGTGCTGATGCCTTAGAAAGAAAGGCAATCAAAACAACAGATGCATATAAAGACCAAGTAACTATCCTTAGAGAAACTAATGAGCAAATTAAAGATAAATTAGGTAATGAAAAATCTGTCATAGATTCTATAATTCAACAAGAAGGTAAATTAAAAGGGTTAACAGGATTACAAGCTTCTTTAGTAGAGTTAGATAGAAAAAGACTTAAAGAACAAGATAAAATAGATGCTTCATATGGAGGTACACATGATGCAATAAATTCAATAGCTTCTTTAAATCAAGAACTATTATCAATGTCTGCAGAAGATGTTATTGGTAGAGAAAGAATCCAACAATCAATTCAAGACCAATTATATGATTTAATTGGAATGGAAGGGGTTACTGATGGAATTGTAGAAAATTTAGAGTCTCAGTTTGAAAAAGCTAAAAAGGTATCTTCATTATCAGAAAAACAACAAGGTTTACTAAATAAACAAATGGCTGTATATGAAGGAATGAAGGATACTATTGGAGGAATCCTTGAAACTGCATCATTACTTTCAAAAACAGTAGGTGGAGTATTGGGTGGAGCTTTAATAGGAGCTGGATATGCAGCAGAGGCTATTGGTAAGAATGTTAGAGAATTTGGTGGATTCTTGGGAATGGCCACAGTTCAAACAACTGCACTTGGTCTTGTATTTGATGATGCGGCGGCAGTATCAAAAACACTTGCAAATGAATTTGCGGGTGTAGAGGGAACTTCTTTTAGAACACAACTGAATACGAATCTAATGGCCGTTAACATGGGTATTAGTGGAGAATCAGCTGCAAAACTTACAGGTATTTTAGCAAGGTCTGCTAACTTAACCGCAAAACAGGCTCAAGATTTAGCACAACAGACAAAAGATTTTGCTAAACAACAAGGAGTTATACCATCACAGGCAATGGAAGATATTGCTCAGAATGCAGAATTATTTGCTTCATATGGTGCAAATGCAACAAAAGAATTAGCTAAATCAGCAGTTCAAGCGGCAAAACTTGGTGTATCGATGAGTACACTTGGTAAAGTAACAGATGGGTTACTTGATTTTGAATCATCAATTACAAAAGAATTAGAACTATCAGCTATATTAGGTAGAAATATAAATCTAACGAGAGCAAGAGGACTTGCTTTCCAAGGAAAAATTGGAGCATCAGTTAAGGAAACAATAAAACAACTTGGTGGACAAGTTGCATTTGAAAAAATGAATGTTATTGAGAAACGAGCTGCTGCCGAAGCATTAGGATTATCAGTAGAAGAACTTTCCAAAATGGCTAAAAACATGGATAAGTTAAATGATGATGGTACAATGCAATTATCAACATTTGAAACTTGGTCACAAAGTTTATCAGCATTTGCATCAGGACCACTTGGTAAATCATTAAAAGGATTAGGTGGATTTGCAATCGCTGCAGGACAAGCATCTCCTTTCTTAAAGGATATGGGTATAAACATGGGTGGTATGGTTAAAAACTCTGCAAAGGTACTTAAAAACCTAACAATGATGGCTGCTTCTGGTATTGGAAAAGTATTTGGAGGAGCTGGTGGTGCATTAGGTAGAATGGCAACTGGCTCAGCTAAATTTTTGAAAAATTCAACTGTTGGCCAAAAGGCAAGTGGTTTATTTGGTAGGTTAAAAGCTGGAGCAATGAAAGGTGTTGGAGATACTCCAAAAATAACCGATTCAGTTACACCAGATGTTGGTGATAAAACAGGTGGTGGTGTTAGTAAATTAACAGGAGCCATGAAAGGAATAAAAATGACCGATGTAGTTAAAGGTGCGGCAGCAATGGTTTTAATTGCAGGTTCACTCTTTATACTTGGAAAGGCATTACAAGAATTTTCTAATGTTGGATTAAAAGAAATAGGAATGGCAATAGGTGGTATGGTACTACTAACTGCGGCGATGTTTGGATTGGGGTTATTATTTAGTGGACCTCAAGCGGCAGTAATATTAACCGCCGCCGCTGGAATGTTCTTAATCGGTGCGGCCGTTGCGGCATTAGGATTTGGATTAAATCAATTAGCAAGTGGATTACAAACACTTACTGTAATTGGGCCACATCTAACTGGTCTAATATCGATGGTAGGTGGAATATTTATGTTATCTGCGGCATTTGCTGCATTAGCTGTTTCACTTGGATTATTGGGAGTTGCTGGTATTGCGGCGTTACCAACTCTATTAGGATTGGGAGTTGCTGGAGCAGGATTAGGAATGTTATTTAGTGCATTTGGTGGTGGAGGTGATAATAGTTCATCCGAAGTATCATCTGTTGAAAATGAATCACTAAGTATTATAAGTGAACAAATAACTGCTGGATTACAAGGAGTTGTAACAGCAATACAAGATAAGAGTTTTGATGTTTATATAGATGGAACTATTGTAACTGATTTAATAGGTAAAAAATCAGAAAGTAAAATGAGTAACTCTGCATACGGAGCTTCTAACACAGGATAATAATATATGCCAACATTAAAAGAAATATACGAAGGACAATCAAGTTGGATTTTTGGTACTAACTATACCTCTTTAAAATCTGATACAGAAACTCTTGTCGAACAAGAAACAAGTGGTATTAGAATCAAATCTGCAGTTGAAATAAACAATCCTTTAATATATGGTAATGAATCAACTCGTATTGCAATAAGAAGTACCCCTACACTTGATAAGATGAAAGATTCTACTGGTGGTGAAGGAGGAGATGGTGGATTAATCGGAAAAGGTATAGCATCATTAACAGGAGGAAGTTTAAACTCACTAAGTGATGTAAGAGATAAATTTAACTCAAAATTAGGAATACCTACTTCGGCTATTCCAACTTTTGTAGATAATCATGGTGATTTACAAAAAGGTGCAGAACCTGATACCATGATTACACTTGGAAAAATACGAAAAGATGCAGCAGGAACTGAACTTGGTAAGTTTTTAAAAAATAGTGGTGGTGGTAATTTTCAAACAATTGGTAGAAATTTATTAGGACAAGGTATTTCTTTAGTTAAAGATAAAGCAAGAGATGTTCTTTTAGGTAAATCACAATCTATTGGAGAAAATATATTAGGTGGTGGAACTAGTGAAGATTCTGCTTTTCCATATAGTTCACAACAATCATATTCAACTTCAATAAGAAATGCAAAAAATAATGAAGCTGACCCTAGTAAGATTCAATCACAAGGTACAGAAAAAGTATCTGAATTAACTAGTAAAACAAAAGAAGGTTTATTCAAGAAAAAAACAATAGGTGAAAGTATTTCTAATAGTAATAGTTCATTAGATAGTGATAGAGAATATCGTTCAGATGCTCCTTACACAAAATATGTAGAAACTTACCTAACAGAAGATAGTGAAGAAACTGATTTAGAAATACCATCTGCAGAAACAGAAGATGATTTAGCTAAAAAAACAGCAAAAAGTCAAGAAAAAAATAAAAAATTAGGAGAAGATACTACTCCAAATATAGAATACTCAAAAGAAAATAAATATTCAAGTATAGTTAGAGATGAGGCAACAGATGATGACCAAAGTGGGGAATTTACTAGAATAGATTTAACTACATTACCACAAAACTCAACAGATAGAGGAACATCATTTTTTAGATTACCTCAATATTCTAAAAATCCATATGATATAGATTTGAGATATCCCAAAAAAGCTGGTTCTAATGAACCTAGTGCTAATATGGATTCTTTATATGGTATTACAAAAGGAAGTGATAAATTAAATTCAAATGGTATATCTGGTGAAGGTAATTCTAAAGAAGATTTAGAAAATTCTGATTTAATTCCATTTTGGATAAGACCATTGGGTGGTAATTCTGTACACTTCAGAGCTTCTTTAACTGGTATATCTGAAAATGTTACACCTTCTTGGAGTGGCAATAAATTTTATGGTAATCCATATAGTTTTTATACCTACCAAGGTGTTGAAAGAAATTGTACTTTTACATTACAACTGTTCTGTTATAATGAATTAGAATTGGCTGCAATGTGGGAAAAGATATCAATTGTAACTAAACAATGTTATCCAACAATTGGTGGAGAGGTGGATAGTAGAAAATATGTAACACCACCTATTATTCAGTTTAGATTAGGTAGTATGTATAATAATAAACAAGGGTTTATAGAATCATTAACATATAATATACCTGATAATGGAACTTGGGAAATTGCACAAAATGGACTTTATTTACCAAAACTTGTTGATGTTGCATTAACAATTAAGTTAATTGAATCTGCTGGTGATGAAAATGTACTTTATAATTATGGAAGAAGTGATGAAGCAACAAAATCTATAAACGAAAAAAGAAAAAGTAGTTTCGAATCAGACCCTCAAACAGGTGGTGGTACTGATAATATAGGTGGAGGAGCACAATCTAATACAGAATCAAGTCCTAGTGTTAATGTTAACAACGAAGGTATTCCACAAACTGAAGAAGAACAAGCAAAAAGTAATGATGGTATAAATAAAAAACCAAAATCATTATCACCTAAAGGTTCTTCAGAAACACCAAAAGAATCAGATAATGGAACATCAACTTTTAAAAGTGAACAATCACAAACTAGAACAGAATTAGAAAAAAAGAAAGAAAAACTAAAATCTAAGGGTGTAGATGATTGGGCAACTGAAAGAATTGCTGCATCTAATTTTGATGAAAATAGTGTAGAGAAAATTTCAAATATTGATGGTAATCCTTGTTTCTATTTTACTCAAATTGGTACTTTAAAAGGACAGGAAGTTAAAAAGGAGTTCGTTGTTTATCAAACAGATATTTTCAGTCCAACTATGGGTAGACAAATTATTGGTAAACAAGAATATAGAATTTGGGTAAAACAAAATGTAGATGACCCTATTGGAACTCAACAAGAAGTTTACAAAAAAGCAGTAGCTGAAGAAGATGCGAAATACGAAAAAGAAGAAACTCAAAGAAAAGCTAGAGAAGACAGAGAAAAGAAGAGAAATGAAACTAAAAAAGCAAATCGTGATGAGAATCTAAAAAAGATTAAAGAACGAGATGAAAAGAGAAAAGCTGATAAACAGACAAAATTAAAAGAATTAAAAGCAGGTATATAATAGATGGCAAATAGTAGATATACAAATAATAAAAGTAAAAAACTGAAAGATGGTAGAGAGGTATATAAATCTAAAATATACCCTACTATACCTTTACAAGATAGTGACCTATATATTGTAACTCAAACAGGAGATAGGATAGATACACTTGCATATCAGTTTCTTGGTGATTCATCTTTGTGGTGGATAATTGCATCTGCAAATAAAATACATGATTCTTCACTTGCTTTTGAAGATGGTACTATTCTTAGAATACCAAAAGATTTTAGAAAAATTATAAACGATTTTAATAAATAAAAATATGTTATTTCCATTATTAGCAAATATAGAAGATGCAGTAGCAAGTAAAATGACATCCAGAGCTGGAAAAAATGATGTAGCTAGTGGAATGACATCATGGATTCGTGTAGCTTCCGCAGCAAATGATGAAGGATTTGTTATGGAATCACTTCCACCATCAGATTCATTTAATGACAGATATGGATTTAATAAAAATAATGATAGTGGAAGGATAGGACAAACATTTGCTGGTAAATCAATATCAGTAGATGTAACTGATAGAAAAGGAAGACCTTCACCTATAATTGAGGGATTAACAATAGAATTTGGAGCAGGGGGTTTAACAAAAAAAGCAAAATTTAATATTAAATGTTTTACATTAAACCAAGCAGATAAACTTTCAGAATATTTTATTGAACCAGGATATACTGTTTTAGTAGAGTGGGGATGGAATACCGATGCATCAGTTAATCAGAAAATTGATTTAAGCCCTTGTAATATGGCCAAGTTTAATTCGTTTCAACATAATAAGAAAAAAATAGTTGATTCTAATTATGAATATGGTGGATTTTTAGGATTCATAACACAAGGTGGACTTACTTATGAAGAGGGAGAAATTTATAATTTATCAGTTGAATTAACTACTATTGGTGAGATACCAGCATATATTCAATCAAATAAAGGAGCAGTTGGGGGTAAAGTTGATGGAAAAAGTGGAAAAAGTTTTAAAGAAACAACAATAGAAAATGAAAGTGAAGATGGGCTTGTTGGAAAGGCTCTTTTTATGCAGATGTATAATAGGTTACCACAACAAAAACAAATTGAACCAATAAAGGTATTATATGAAAGTGGGACAGATACACGAGGTAATCCATGGTCGGATGATGGTAACTTTATCAATATGGATGATGAAATTAGAAAATCATTAATAGAAGATTTAACTGATACTGATGTTGAAACTAATGAAGATGATTCTAGTGCAAAGATACCTGAAGGAATTCCTCTTGTAGCTAATCATTCATATATTAGATTAGAACTTGCATTTAAAATATTATCTACATATCAAACAAATATGAAACCCAAGCAAGTTAAGAATTGTGAGGTTAAATCATATTCTTATGAAATATGTATTGATTATACATTATGTAGAGCACATAAATTTATGTTTTCTATTGATGGTGGTAAATTACTCATTCCAAATACAAATACTCCTGAATTTAATTTAGTAAGTTCATTAACATCAAGTGAACCAATTGACAGTTACTTTAATGCTAGTGGAACTCCAAAGAAAACAGCAAACTTAAATCAATGGAGAAATTCCATATTTGCTGGGGGGATTACTAATGCAGAAGATTATGCATTTCCACAAATAAAACCTTTAAATGAATATAAATGGCCAGATGGTGTGGTAACACAAGAATTTGAAGCACATACTTATGGATATTTAAAAGATTTATTTATAAATTTTGAATTCTTTCTTGAGGTACTTGGAAGAACAAATTATGTTAATAAAGATTTATATTACGAAATATTAAATGGATTATCAAATGGTGTAAGTGGATTTTGGCAATTTGAAATAAATGAAGTTCCAGATACAAGAAAAGGTAATGAGGGTAATTTTCATTTAGCAGTACATGATTTAACTTTATGTAAACCAGATGCAACAATTTTTGATAAATGTGCAAAATTTGATTCATCAGGCCCAAATACTCCATTTTTACAATCAAATTTTGATTTATCAATACCAGCTGCAATGCAGAACATGATAACAGGTCAACGAAGTGCGGCGGAGGTAAATACTCAAGAATCGGGTGATACTGATGTTACTGTGGCCAATTCTGCCTTATTTGCTAAAAAACCAGATAGAGTATTATCTATATTAGATTCATTTCAAATCAAAGAAGAACAAAAAGCTGATGATGATGGTGGTGAGGTTGATGAAGATTCTGAAGATGAAATTAGAAAAGCAAACTATGAACTATTTATGTCAAAGGCTACTGTTCTACCTAGTGTTAAAGGAAGAGATGATGATTACGATGCAGCAGAAGGTGCTTGGTATAATGTATTTAACAATGCAAATGCATCAATAGAAGATATACTTTTTGTAGGAGCATGGAATGATTCACTTGCATTAAGAAGGTTGTTTTTAGGAAAATCTGATAATAAATCATCAACTAATGTTCTTGTACCAATAAAATTTGGTTTTACAACACTTGGTATTACTGGAATAGTAACAGGACAGTTATTTAGAATTAATGATATACCAAAAAGATATGCTAAAAATGCTTTTCAAGTAACAAAAGTAGGACATGAATTAACTGATGGTCTATGGAGAACAACCGTAGAAGGTACAATGAGGAACTTTGGATAATGAGTAATATGATAGATAAATATGATAACCTAACTGGTTTTAAACAAAAATTTTCTAAGTTAGATGTAAAGACTCATTTTCCTAAATTAAATGAAAGTGATTATAATAGAGGATTTATTACTAGATATTTTGTACAAAAATCGAATGATACAAATTCGCCCATATATGAAATATCTTCATCATCATATTCAAGTTATAATAATAATCCATTTTTTATAGCATCTGCAGTTAGATGGAGAATAGTTGGACCTAAAGAAACAGTATATGATGAAGATGGGAGTATTGTTGATAAATCTGTCTCTGAATCAAATAGAATATCTATAAATTTACAATCTAAAAAAATTCCCAACCTAAAATTATATTTACCAAATTTATTACAATTTTACAAAAGTTAATATATATATAGATATACAACTAAATTAGGTTACATGAATTATCTTACAGAAGAAGAAAAACAACAATTACTTTTTGATTGGAGATACAAAGGATTTTCTACAATAGAATTACTTAGTGAAGAGGAATGTGATGAATTGAATGAAGAATTAGAAAAACTTCGTAAGCAAAGACAAGAAACAACAAAAGAAGATGGTAGTGAATGGGGAGAATATGACCCATTTATGTATCCACACAAATTATCAGAAAAATTTGAAAAAATATTTTCTCATCCTAAAATTATAGAAGCAACAGAATTTTTACTAAATGGTAAAATAAATGGAACACAAACTTGGTGTTACTTTAAACCACCAGGTCAATTAGGTAGAGATATGCATCAAAATGCATTTTATACAGGATGTAAACATAATGAATATTTAAACATTACTGTTGCACTAGATAATCACGATAAAGAAAATGGTGCAGTATGGAACTATGAAGGTACACATAGATTAGGTTTATTACCAATTGAAATAGATGAAGAAAGGGTAAAAACAAATCCTAAAAATTGGTCTAATGAAAGAGGTAAACCTTGTGTAATGCCTGAAGGACATAATTTCAAAAAAGTAGAAGGTACTACTAAAAAGGGTAATGTAGTTTTATTACATTCACATACAATACACGGTTCAGAACCAAATTACTCAAATAGATTTAGAAGAAGTTTTTTAGCAGGATATTCGTTAAAAGGAATTGAATTTAAAAAGGGTGGACATATGAAGAGAGAACCTATTGATATTTATTCATTACAAAACAAATATTGGTAATTTTGACATTACAAGATAGATTAAAATACGAAAAGAATTTTATTGAATCTAATCCAATATTATGTTCACCATCTGAAAGTGAAATTAATAAAAGTGGTTTATTAGATAAATTTATAGAAAGATACGATAAATTTAGTATAGTAATATACAATGAAGTTTTTAAAAATACCAATGCATTATACAAAATTTGTGATATTATAGATGAGAGTAAAAAGGAGGTGTTAATATCATCATCAACAACCACCGAAAACTATCTTTTCATGCATCCACTTTCTAATTTATATTTTTGGCAAGGTAGTAAACATAAAAGTAAAATTAATTGGGATTCTGAAAATATTAACTGGTTTGATAAATCTCTATATACTAATTTTAGTAAATCTGTAAAGGGGATTATATCTGTAAGAAAATCCAATGAGATAAGAACTAGAATTTTTAGTAAAATAAAAGAATTTGAAGGTGTATGTAGATATGCAAATTGGGTTCATAGTGAAATAGAAGAGACAGAAGAAGTATTAAAGTTAGTAAATAACTTTCCAACTATAACTGAACTAATATCGGAGTATTTAAAATCATATGTATCTTTCGTGGTGGAAACGTATCAAGAATCTGAAATACAAAACCAACTATCAGATAAAACATTATTTGCATTTCTTACAAAAACTATGCCTATTGTATATGGGGGTAAAAACTATATCAAAGAATTAAAGAAAATGGGTTTTTATGTTTGGAATGATGAATTTGGATATGGTGATGGTGATAATTATCATTCTTCTTTACCTATAAAAATAAATAAATTTTCTAATTGTATTGATTATTATAATAGATACTCAATAGATGATATTTCACTACTTTATGATTTAAATAAAGAAAAAATAGAAAAAAACTTCGAAATAGCAAAAATAGTGTTAGAAAATAGAGATTGGTGGGAAACTAATATAAAAGAAGCAGAAAATTTCTTATAAAAAGCTTGGATATATCATTTATTTTTCGTATATTTACTATGTAAATAATTAATAACAGTTAAAACTTAAATAAATGAATTACTTAGTACATCCTCAACATATCGTATCAAGAGCCCTTGGTATCGATTCTTTCACAAAAATGATTAATGACGAACAAGTTCAATTCTCTGAATTGGTTGATACTTCAGTTGAGATAGCTGAAGAATGGACTAACGATTGGGATGAAGACCAAGGATTTGGTTCTTCCGATGGAACTTATCTTCTAAAAGATTTTATAGATACTATCATATCATCTTATACTAAGGGATATAAAACAGTATTTAATCCTTCATTAAACATAATTAAACTTTAAAAACATGAAAATAATAAAAGAAGTATATTCAGATGTTTTGAATAAAGATATTCAAATTACAAAACCCTGGTCAAAAGAAATGTATGACCATAATGATAAGGTTGCTGATATAATGAAAAAAGAAATTACATTTCAAATCAATTTGGCAGAAGAACTAGATGATTTCGATACCCTAAACGAACTAATGGTTCTTTGTGGTGGTATTAAGTATGGAGATAGTTACACACTTGGTGAATTATGGGAAGATTGTTTAACAGAAGTAGAACGAGTAGAAAACTATTGGTTAAATGAGGAATGGGATTATGCTGTTGAAAAAGGGTATGTAAAAAAAATAAATGAAAAATTTCTTGGATATTAAAAATAAATTTTGTATATTAGTACCATTATGAATAAAACAGATTTAACACAACAAGATGGAATGTATTATGTAGGACACTTAATCGATATCGATGGAAGTGGTTATGTAGATGAAGAAACTGCAGAACTAATCCTATTAGAACATAATGCAGGAGTAAGATGAAACCAAAGTTTAAACTTATAACAAGAGCGGGTATCTATGAAACAGATACTTTCTTTCAATTAGTATTAGAAGTACTAAAACATAGATTTTGGCATCTACGAACCCATGGAAAATGGATGGATTAACATATGATTATAGTAGAAACTAATAAAGAGAAAGACCAGTTTCTCGAATATTGGAATAACGAAGAATCTAAGATTATTCCGATTTGGGAAGATTTGGATAGACATCCTATGACTAATGGGTTGTCATTTTTGTATGTCCGATTCTCAAACTTAGATTTTATACTTCCTTTTAATCATAATGATTGTGAAAAGTTAGAAATAGATTTATCAACCTCGAATCAAACAAAGTGGATTTGGAACAAAAAAGGTTTCTTACAAACCGATATTAAGGTAAATAACTTAAAAGATGTGCAAACTTCCTTATTCTTTGAGAAATTCCAATTATATAATATACAATCGAAATTAGAGGGTTTAACGAACTTTTACTATCGTTTGGGTATAAGAGATGGTTTGGGTAAGAGTATCCCTATAATGAAGTGGGGTGAAGTACTAGAAGGTATTGTTGATGAATGGGATATAAATGATACAAATCTTTGGGTTGATGATACGATGATTCCTATCCTTTCAGATATCGAGAGAAAGGGTATCCAAGTCGATAGGGGAAAATTTTTTGATAGATGGCCAGATAATCGTAAATCTTTATGGTTTTCACACACATTCACCGAGTACAATCCATACACGATTACATCAAGACCTTCAAACAGGCATTTAGGTATCAATTATGGTGCATTAAACAAAACCGATGGTAGTAGGGATGTATTCGTTCCAAAGAAAGGAAAGTTATTCTTACAATTCGATTACGATGCTTATCATGTCCGAATTATTGGTAAGTTGATTAAATACGATTTACCCGATACTTCGGTTCACCAATGGTTAGCAGACCAATATGGTTGTGATTATGGGGAATCCAAAGGAAGAACGTTTAGAATCTTATATGGGGGAGTATCCGATGAAGATAGAAAGATACCATTCTTTGATAAAGTAGATAAGTTTATTTCCAAGATGCAAAATGAAGCAGTGAGGAATGGTTATTTACAAACTCCAAAAGGAAGAAAAATACCTTTAGAGTGGATTGAAAAACCTAATTCTCAAAAGTTCTTTAATTATATTCTTCAAGCGACTGAAACTGAGTTCAACATTGAGGTACTGAGTAAACTTAAGAAGTTACAACTTCCTCTTCCTATATTATACACTTATGATTCGTTTTTATTTGAATTTGATGATTCTGAGGTTGAAACTATTAAATTAGTTAAATCCGTTCTCGAAAGTTATGGATTTCCTGTCAAAGCAGATTGGGGTAGTGATTATGGAAAAGTTTAAGATATGATAATGTTACCTAAGAGAAAAAATAAAAGAACCCTAACGTATGGACAATGTAAGTTGGAGGTTTCTAAATGGAATTCATTTACATCTTTAAACAAAAACGACCCAGCTATTATAATGAAAATAAAAAAGAAGGGTTGGGATGAGTTATTATCTCATTGGCCTCAACCATTTTCAAAAAATAATCCAAAATGGACATATGAACGATGTAAAGAAGAAGTTTCTAAAATGGTTTATTTAAATGAATTACAGGGAACTTCAGTAGTAAATGTATTAAGAACAAATGGATGGTTTGATGAGTTAACATCTCATTTGATTAGAGTTATAAATCGACCATATACAAAAGATGATTGTATTAAAGAAGCTAAAAAATATAACAGAAGAGTAGATTTTCAGAACAATTCAAACGGTCAATATCATAAAGCATTAAATGAAGGGTGGATGGATGACATATGTGAACATATGACCAAATCAAATCACGAAAAACGATATACCAAAGAAGAAATATCAGAATCTGCTCGTAAGTGGAAAAATCAAAGAGATTGGCTTAACAATGAACCAGCTATTTTTAAATGCGCTAAAGGTTACATAAAACCAAACAGCTCTAATGAAGATAAAGAGTTTTGGAAAGAGTGTATATCTCATATGGAGTATATATTTAAACCAAATGGATATTGGACATATGAAAAATGTAAACCGATTGCATTAAGTTATAATGATAGAAGAATTTTCCATAAAGAACAAAAAGAAGTTTACAAAGTTATTCAGAGGGATGGTTGGGATGATTTACTTCAACATATGATATGGACAACCCCAAGCGGTAACACACGATATACTGATGGATATTTTGATGATAAAGAAAAAGCAAGAGAAGAAGCTCTAAAATATAATACGAGAACTCAAATTTCTGAAAAATGTCCTTACGCTTATAATACAATACGAAAAAACGGATGGGAAGATGAATTGTTTTCTCATATGAAAAGACATGCCACCAATAAACCAAGACAAATTTATGTGTTTTATTGGAGTGATATGTCTGCCTATGTTGGTCAAAGTTGTAATTGGAAACGAAGGTATAATTACCATCTTAAAAAAGGTCCTGTATTTAATCATATACAAAAAACAGGTGAACAGCCTATTTTTAAAATTTTAACCAAAAGACCTGTTAAGGAAGAGAATACTCCTAAGTATGAAGATAAGTGGATGAACCACTATGAATCATTAGGATATACAATGTTAAATTCAGCACCAGCCGGTTCACTTGGTGGAAAAAGGTCAGTATGGACTAAAGAAAATATTTGGAATATTGTTTCTAAGTGTAGTTCTATGACTGAATTTTATAAAGCTACGAATTCAAACTGTATTCAGACGTGTTATCAAATGGGTATATATGATGATATTGTTGATAAATTAAAATCAGAAACCGATGGCAAGTGGTACATAGGAGGATGGACGATTGAAAATGCATTGGAAGAAGCAAAAAAATATACTTTAGTCTCTAAGTTTCAAAAGGCATGTAGCGGTGGATTTAAATGTTTGAACAGAAATGGTTTATTAAAAGTTGCTTTTCCCAAAACATCAAATGAACTAAAAGAAGAATATTACAACAATAAAGAAAATTGTAGAACGGCAGCTTTAGAATGTAAAACTCGTTATGAGTTTTCTAAGAAACATAATCGATTTTATAGAACTGCCTGTAAAAATGATTGGATGGATGAAATATCTAAACATATGGTAAAATCATTATCAAAAACAAAAAATAAAGTAAATCATTCATTTTGGTAAATACGTTCTCGAAAGTTATGGATTTCGTGTCAAAGCAGATTGGGGTAGTGATTATGGAAAAGTTTAATATTTATATATACATTAAAAAATAAGGAAAAATATGAAATTATTTAAAATATTACTGCTCTCATGTATCATGTTCGGATGTGAAGCAGAACAAATCGTTGCACAAGACCTAAGAGAAGAGGTGATTGTTGAAAACCAAGTTTTTAAAGTTTGGTACAATGAAGTAAAAGAACAACCAGTAAAATTGATTTATACATCTACTAATAGACCAAAAAATGTTGATAGAGGTTCAATGAACTTTTATAAAGAATCAGATTATCATACTTCAGACAATGCTGATTATTATGCAAATGTATGGGATAAAGGACATCTTGCTCCAGCAGCAACATATTCGGATTCTAAAGAAAATCTACGACAAACATTTTCGTTTTTAAATTGTGCTCTACAAGACCAATATCTAAACAGAGGTGAGTGGAGATTATTAGAAGAACAAGAAAGAGAATGGGATGATGAACAAAATTTAAGAATTATAGTTGAACTAATTTGGGAAGATGGATATGAAATTCTACCATCAGGTGGACATATTCCAACTCATATGAGTAAAACAATTTACTTTGAAGAAGATGGAACTTGTAGAAAGTTTGTATTTCCAAATTCTTCACCAACACAAGGTTGGGAAGAATATGAGGTAGAGTGTACTAATTAATATTTATACTAAAGAGGAGATTTAATTATGGCTTTCAACTTTCCTGATGGAGCATCAAGTGGACAAACCCATACTGCAAGTAATGGTACGGTTTATCGTTATAATGGAACAACATGGATAGTTGATTCTGCGGCTACTACGACAACTTTTGATTCAAAATATTTAAACACAACAGGTGATGGTGTAGTAAGTGGTTCAGTACTAAGAAATTTAGATGGAACTGGTGTATTAAGTGGTTCAATCGTATCTCAATTACCAAATGGAGTAATTAGTGGTTCAACTCAAATCACAGATGGTAGTGGAATACTTTCAGGTTCAGTTGCGGCACAATTACCAAGTGGTACTATTAGTGGTTCAACTCAAATAACAAATGGTAGTAATATCATTAGTGGTTCAAATCAGATAGCAAGTTTAGGATATGTGAGTTCATCAACAGTAGATACGATACAAGTGATGACAACTGCTTCTTATCAAGCAATTACACCAGTTAGTGGTACTTTATATATCATACAAGGATAATAATGGATAGAAGAATTAATACTGCACAAGGCATTAATTTTAATAATGTTTCGGTGGATGGTGTTTATTATAATAACGAACACATCTGGCCAACAGGTAGTGCTTCAACTCCTTGGTCACCAAGTTCCGATATAACAACAGCATTGTGGTTAGATGCATCAGATACAACAAGTTATACATTAAGTGGAACAACTCTTAATACTGTAACTGATAAAGCAGGTAACTTTAGTGTTACTATTGATAGTACACCAACACGAGTATCAAATGATTTAAATAGTTTGAATGTTTGGGATTTTAATGGAAGTGAAAGTTTAATAACGAATTCAGGTCCATGGGCAAGTAGTGGTAATCATTGGGCTATTGGTGTATTTGAATGGCATAATATTGATAGTACAAAAGATTCATTTTGGAGTGCAGATGGTACAAGAACTTATGCACTAAGTGCTCGTGGTTCAAATAGTTGGCTTGGTGAAATAGATTATGATGGTTCAAATACTATCGTTAGTGGTGTTGCTAAAAATGATTTTACAGTAAGTATATCATCAAATACTTGGACACTCGTATCACTTGTATTCAATAAAACAGGTAACCAAATATTTGGTAGATTAAATGGTACACTTAGAACATCTACTCATTCTTATAGTAATTCTATGACTTCAAATGTATCAGATGTTAGAATGATGAGAAATCGTACAGGTAAAAAATTAAATGGTAGAATGGCAGAGTATTTCCATGTAGCAGGAGTTCCTGGTAGTGGTGGTACAAATATAGATGATGTTATAAAAGCAGAAGGATATCTTGCACATAAATGGGGATTAACAAGTTCCCTACCAAGTGACCATACATATAAGAATTCGGCACCTTAATATTTATAGTATAGATGGATTATAAAAAAGTAATAGATAAGTTAGTAAGAGAACTCTCATATAGGGTAGGTATCCCTGATGTAGAAAATAAAGAACACCAATCAATCATGTCTGAAATCCTTTCAGAGTGGGGTGAGTATGATATAAAACAAACTATCTTTGAATTTCTTACTGAAGACCCAAGAAAATTTAAAAATCCAATTCTTAATAGAACCGTTAAGTATAAAGATAAAAATGGTAATGAGAAAGAAGGTATTGTTGGAAATCTATTAACTTCACCAAAAGATTCACCAGGTAGAATAGCTGCAGAAAAAATGTTACCAAAAGATGGTACACCTGAAAGAGATGCAATAAATAAAGAAGTTGGTTCTCAAGGAACTGAGAAAAAAATTGATTCCCCAAAAGGAAATTCAGATGATACTACCGATGATACTCAACCCACACAAGGTAGTGCATTGAAACCTGGTAGTGATTATGCAAAGAAATCTAAAGAACTTGAAGATAGGGTAAAGAAATCTAAAGAAGATAAATCAAGTAGTGATTCTGAAGAAAAACCAGATACATCTACTTTTGAAGTTGGTAGTAAAAGAAGTACTGAAAAGATAATAAAAGTAAATGAAAAGTTATCTGATAACTTAAAATTTATTGAAGAAAATTACGATAAAGTTAGATTGAAAACTGGTGGAGGTTCAAACTCACCATCAGTACAAGATGTTAAGGATTTGAAAGAATTTACTGAAAAACGAATGGTTCAAGATAGAAGAAGAAAAGAGGCACTTGAAAAAGGTGAGGAATTCAATGAAGAACCATATGTACATCCATCTATCATTCAGAGAAATGTTACTGATGATGAAGTTGATACTGCAATGGATTATTTCGAAGAAAAGTTAGAACCATCTGATTTTGGTAAATTGTTAAAAAAATTCTCTGCAGGAGGAGCAGTACCAAGACACTTAACTAAAGTTACTAAACTTAAGAAAGGTGATGAGGGTTATCCTGGTATTGATAAAAATTCACCAGGTTATATAAGAGCAAAAAAGATTCTAAAATTATATTTGAAAAATGATTGTAAAAGTCCTGTAACAGGTAATCCATTACCTCTAAGTCATATGGAACCAGACCATAGATTACCATTTACAACTGCAGAATCTGATATTGTAGAATCAGGTAAGTACGAAGGATTATCTCTTAAGGCTAAAAAACCAGCTGATGGAAATTCATTACAAGAGATAATGAAGAAGAGAAAAGATGAACTAAGTGAAAGAGAACAAAATATTGTAAAGGATTTAGAACCATTACAAGCTAAGTATGATGACCCTGATACTAATATGGATTTAATGGCAGGTCCTGTAAATCAATTCAAGAGTGATTTGATAGATAATGATTTATTAAATTCAATTAGAAGAAAGTTAGCAGAGAATCCTGAGGAAAAGAAATTACAGAATGAGTATAAAACCTTAAGAAAAAAATTAATTAGAGAACATCATGCTGATAAAGTTAGTAGAGGAGATAATCCACCATATAACGAATATGGTATCAGAAATGCGGATAGTACTGAAACTAATGCAATGATGAAAGCTCATAATTTTTATCATCCTGATGCCAAAACAATTACTGAATTAGAAGGAGGAGACCCATCAAAGGGAATTCCAGCAGACCCACAGTATTATGATAAAGTAAAGGCATTTTGGAAAGAAAAGGGAGTAGAGTTACCTGAGAATAAGGAAGATATTGATTTCAAACAAGAACCTTTCAATAAAACTTTAACTGTATATGTACAAGCTGGTAGAAGTAGGGGTGGTGCAAAAAGAAGAAGTAAAGGACAAGACCACGAATATCTTATTGAAGAGTTTAAGAAATTTGGTTACTTTGGTAGTTCATTGGAAGATGATAAAAATCAAGAAGAAGTGATTGATGAAGCAAGAAAAGAAATGAACAAACAATTAGATACTAAAAGAATTGAAATATTAAAGGTTCAACTAGCAGACCCAAATATACAAGGTAAGAAAAGAGAAAATAGACAAAAAGAGTTGAATAACTTAGTAGCTATTTATGGGGAAAATTAATATTATAACCCCTCTTATATAACTCTAATCAGATGTACATTACCTTTTGTTAATATTTTAACATTTTCCATTTAATTTTTAATATTTATATGTGTTAAATCAACTAATCGATTTAAACAGGTAGTTATGCAAACACAGTTATTATGTACTTTCACAACAAAGGAAAAACTCCAAGAATCTTTACAACTAATTAGGGAGACATATCATATTGTCTATAACTATATTTACGTTCTTCAAAATAAAGGAAACTTAGATGAATTATTTATTACATATAATATAGATACATCATTTAAACCAGATAGACCTTTAGATGATACTATTTTAGTACATCGTAAAAAACAATCTAATACTCTTTATACAATTAATGCACTTAACGAATTAGTTAAGGAAGAAAATGGTGGTGTATTGGATAAAAAGTTTGCAATAGATTGGAATAAATTCAAAAATTCAATCATCGTTACCAATGTAGAAGGAACTAAGAAAATTTCTACACGAATCTTCGAGGTAATCGAATTTAACAAAAAATAATTCACTTTTTGCTTGGATAGTTCAAATATTTTTCGTATATTTACATAGTAAATAAGAAAGATATGTTGAAAGATAAAGTATTAAAAATAATCGATGAAGTGTTTCCAAAGATAGAGAAACACTATGGATTCTCTAAATTCCAAGAATGTACTCCATATGTTGAACTTCACAAAAACATCTACGAAAAATATAGTGGTGAAGAAGGTGCTCAAGGTGAGGAAGATAAATGTCACGCTGAGTATTGTTCAATGATGAACGAAATCACAGTTTACTATCCACAGATGAAATCTAAGAAAATGGTTATTCAAACTCTTATCCACGAATACATTCACTACTTACAATCACCATCTTGGTTTAAAAGATATTACAATATGGGATATGATTATGTAACTCACCCATATGAGATTGAAGCTATTAGTTACGAAAAAGATTATAAATTATTCATATAATAAAAAAAAAATTAAAAAAGACTTGGAAGTTTGAAAAAACTTTCGTATATTTGTATAACAAAATTAAAATTTAAATAAATGGCAGGAAAAAAAGTATTAAGTACTAAAAGTAAAAAACACAGTTTTAATCCAATTAAGGTAGAACCCCAATATGATGAGGTTTTACAATATGATAACCCAAAGGTTGTAGAAGAAATGGAAAAACAATGGCCTGAAATGACGGCAGAGTTTAAAAGAATTATGTTTACACAATATGAATTATTTTGTTTAAAACAATCTAACTATGGACCAGATAATATTTCTGTTGGTAGTAATTTAGAAACTGAAGATGAAAAGAAAGTATCTCTTACAGGTCTTTGGTTTAGAATGAATGATAAGATTCAAAGATTAAAACAATTAGTTGTATTAGGTAAACAAGATAATATAGGTGAATCATGTGAAGATACCTTCCAAGATTTATCAGTATATGGTATCATTGCTCAGTTGGTTTCAAGTGGGAAATGGGCTAAGTAAATTGTTAATAAGTAATTATAAAAATTCGGTGTTTTTTATGATTTCTTTATATTTATATATACACCGAGTGTTAATAAGTTTAGCACTCAAAACTTAAACTTAAAAAATAAATTAATTAAAACTAAAAGGTAAAAATCATGGCTTTAGACATTAACGCAATCAGAGGTAGACTGAACAAACTACAAAACACACAAAGGAAATCAGACTCATTATGGAAACCAACACCTGGTAAGCACCAAGTGAGAATCGTTCCTTACCAATTCGAAAAAGATAATCCATTCATCGAATTGTACTTTCACTATAACATTAACAACAAAACTTATTTATCACCACAATCATTTGGTAGACCAGACCCTATTGTAGAGTTTGCGGATAAACTAAAAAGAATGGGAGATAAAGAAGATTGGAAAGCAGCCAAGGCTATGGAGCCTAAGTTGAGAACTTTTGTTCCTGTTATCGTAAGAGGAGAAGAAGGTGAAGGAGTTAGATTTTGGGGATTCGGTAAAACTGTATATCAAGAAATCTTAGGTTACATTGCTGACCCTGATTATGGAGATATTACAGACCCAACAAGTGGTAGAGATTTAACAATCGAGTACAAATCAGCAGAAGAAGCTGGAACTACTTATCCAACTACTACTATTAGAGTTAAACCAAATGCATCAGCTCTTACTGAGGATGAAGCTAAAGTAACTCAATTTTTAGAATCACAAACTGAAATTACAGATTTATATTCTGAATTATCTTATGATGAATTAAAATCAGTATTAGAAGGTTGGTTAAACCCAAGTGGAGAAGGTGAGAAAGAAACTGTATCTCAATCTACCTTATCACAAAGTAAACCGGTTGCACAACCTGCACCAACTACAACAACAGAATCTTCATCGAAGAAAACTGATGATGTAGCGGCTGCATTTGATGATTTATTTAACAACTAAAAACCAATTTAATGGCGAAAAAGAAAGCAAAAGAGCTTGACTTGGCAGATATTCTGGCGGGTGAACTTAACAAACAATCGAAAGATTCCAAAGTAGCATTTTTTCTTAATGATGATGAAGCTCCTACAAATGTAGATGGGTGGATATCGACTGGATGTGCAATGTTGGATGTGGCTGTCTCAAATCGTCCTTATGGTGGTTTACCTGTTGGTAGAATAACTGAAATCACAGGATTAGAACAATCAGGAAAATCATTAGTATCAGCACACCTCCTTGCGGAAACACAGAAACAAGGTGGTGTTGCTGTTCTTATTGATACAGAAACTGCAGTAAGTAGAGAATTTTTAGAAGCAATCGGTGTTGACGTTTCTAAACTTCTTTATGTTACAGCTGATTCGGTTGAACAAATCTTTGATTTCACAGAAACTATCATTGAGAAAGTTAGAGAAACTTCCAAAGATAAGATAGTAACAATAGTAGTAGATTCAGTTGCGGCTGCTTCTACAACTAATGAATTAGCGGCAGATTACAAGAAAGATGGATATGCTACTGATAAAGCTATTATTATCTCGAAGGCAATGAGAAAGATTACCAATATGATTGGTAGACAGAAAATCTCATTGGTATTTACTAACCAATTAAGACAGAAGATGAATGCTATGTTCGGTGACCCTTGGACTACAAGTGGTGGAAAAGCTTTGGCTTTCCATGCATCTGTAAGATTAAGGTTAAAGAATATGGGACAAATCAAGATGAAGGTAAATGGTAAGGATAAGACAGTTGGTATGAAAGTACGTTGTCAAGTTGTAAAAAACAGAATGGGCCCACCTCTAAGGGCAGCTGATTTTGAAATTTTCTTCGATAGAGGTATTGATAACTATGGTTCATGGTTATCTGTAATGAAAGAAAATAAACTAGTAAAACAAGCTGGTGCATGGTATGCATATGTTGATACTGAAACAGGTGAAGAATTCAAATTTCAATCAAAAGATTTTATTCCTTTGATGGGTGAGAATGAAGAACTTAGAGAACAAATTTATAAAAAGATATGTGAAGAAACAATCTTACAATATAAAGGAGATACTCTCGATATTGATAATATGGAAATAGATACCAAAGGTGCTGGTATAAACGAGTAAAACTATGGATGCAAAATTATATGAAATGTTAATGAGTAGTGCCAAAGCTGATAAAGCAAAGGCTCTACTTTCATTAGAACTATTGGGTTCAAAAGCAGTTGGTATTGGTGACCATTCTACTGAAGATTTCTACAAAAATGCAGAGGAAGCTCTGATTAAGTTAGTAGATGCAGATGATAGAATAGGAACATTACAAACTTACTTTGACGGAAAAACTGTATTATAATGAAAGAACTTTACAAGAACATATTAGATTCGGTTGAGACCGATAGAGAAAATAATATCAATAGACACAAGAATTCTCGTGTATTAATTATTGATGGGTTAAATACATTTATCAGATGTTGGTCATCTATCCCCACTATGAATGAGGATGGAGACCATATTGGTGGTGTAACAGGAGCCCTAAAATCTATTGGATATGCAATTAGGCAAACTCAACCATCTCGTGTTGTTGTAGTTTTTGATGGACAGGGTGGTTCTAAAAGAAGAAAAAAAGTATTTAGTGGTTATAAAGCACAAAGAGATAAAAACAAACTCAGAGTTAACAGACAGTACGCTGATTTGATGAACGATGAGGATGAAAGAGAATCTATGAAAAGACAATTCGTTTGGTTAAACGAAATGTTAGATGGATTACCTCTTACAACTATGATATACGATGGTGTTGAAGCCGATGATATCATGGCTTATATAACCACAAATATTTTAAAAGAAGATGAACAAGCGGTGATAATGTCAACTGATAAGGATTTCCTTCAATTAGTTAATGATACTACAATTGTTTGGTCACCTACTAAAAAGAAAATGTATAATACAAAAATGGTAAAAGAAGAATATGGAATAGAATCTAAAAATCTTTTATTATACAGAGTATTAGATGGGGATAAATCAGATAACATACCTGGTGTATATGGGTGTGGAATTAAAACCCTAGTAAAAAGATTTCCTGAAATTACCGAAGAAAAGAAATTATCAGTAGATGATTTATTAGAATTAGCTGAGGTAAAAGTAGAGGAAACAAAAGGAAAAATAAAAATATACAAAGATATACTTAAATCTAAAAGACAAATCTTACTTAATGAAGATTTAATGCAGTTAGATGATGTTGATATTTCGGGCCAAATTAAAATGAAAACTTTAGATAGGTTTAACGAACCAATTAAACCATTAAATAAAATGGATTTTATGAAAATATTACTAAAATATAAATCATTGGGTAGTTTTGGTGATATAAATGATTGGTTAAAAATAACATTTGGAAATTTAATTACTGATTAATTTGGATATTAAAAATAAATTTCGTATATTTGTATAAGTTTTAAAAAAGAGTCAATGCAAGAACAAAAAGTAGATACATTATCAAAATATGGACAATCATTTCAATCGAAGGTTGTATCATCACTTTTGGTTGATGGCAAGTTCTTAGATACTATTTCAGAAATAACCACTCAAAAGTTCTTTGAGAACGATGCAAACAAGTGGATTGTTTCAGAAATACTTCAGTATCATTCAGAATATAAAAAACCTCCTACACTCGATGTATTCAAATCACAATTATCAAAAGTAGATAACGAAGTTTTAAAGAAAACTGTTGTTGAACAACTAAGACACGTTTTTACTAATATTGGTAATGTAGATTTAGATTATATAAAGGATGAGTTTAAGAATTTCTGTATTAATCAAAATTTAAAAGGAGTAATCTTACAATCAGTAGATTTATTACAAGCTGGTTCGTATGATAGAATAAAAGATTTAGTAGATTCGGCTATGAAGGTTGGTAATGAAACCAACTTAGGTATGGATTATATAGAGGACTTTGATTTAAGAGCCGAAGAACTAAATAGAACAACAGTTCCAACTAAATGGGAGCCAATTAATGCACTGATGGATGGTGGATTAGGACCTGGTGAACTTGGAGTAGTTGTAGCACCTTCGGGTGTAGGAAAAACATGGATTCTCACCGCAATCGGTGCAGAAGCTGTTCGGAAAGGTTTGAGTGTAGTACATTACACAATGGAATTATCAGAGCACTACGTTGGTGCTAGATATGATACTGTGTTTACACAAATACCTTCCACAGAATTGAAGGAAAAGAAAGAAGAAGTTAAAGCAAAAATTACAAATCTTAATGGGAAATTATTGATAAAATATTTTCCTCCAAAGGGTGTTACAGTAAAAAAGTTACAGCAACATATTGAGAAAATGGTTACGTTAGATAACAAACCCGATGTTATCATTGTAGATTATGCCGACCTTCTACTCTCCCATTCGAATAAGTCAGACTCTACTTATGCGGAACAAGGAGGGGTTTATATTGACCTTCGTGGAATGAGTGGTGAATTGGAAATACCAATTTGGACTGCATCTCAGACCAACCGTTCAGCAATTGATTCCGAAGTTATTGAGGCAGATAAGATTGCAGATTCTTATGCAAAAGTAATGAACGCCGATTTCATTATGAGTTGGAGTAGAAAATCAAAAGATAAACTTAATGATACTGCAAGAGCTCACATTATGAAAAACAGATTCGGACCAGATGGAATAACATTTCCTTGTAAGATGAATACCAATACAGGTTACATTGAAGTATATGAAGGAACATCACCAGATGGTGTGATTGCAACAAAACAATCGGCTAGTGGACAATTAGAAACAAAAAAACTTCTACATAAAAAGTATGTAGAGAATATGGGATAGATGAAATTAGTTGTAGCAGATTTAAATAATAGAGGAATTTATAGACCATTGGATGAAATCTATGGAGAAGACCAATTAAATGATACAGGATTATGTAATCGTTTATTGTGTTGGGAATTACTAAAAATTATAAATCATATACATGATGATAAATTTGAAGTTATTATTGATATTCAACAAAATCCTGAAACCAATAACTGTTTTGAATTAGAAAATACAACAGTATTAAGAACAGATACAATTAACTTTGATGAATACTTACCAATTACTGATGAAATGGTTCAAGATATTGTAAATGGTAAGTTAAAATTAGAAGATAAGAATTATTATACAGATTTTACACAAAGACAAATTTCTGATTTCTCATCAAACTATACAAAAAGATTTATTAATAACTTACAGTTTAAGCATAAGGATATAAATAAAGATATAAGAGATATTGTTAAGAACAGTATTGGTATTCATATTAGAAGAGGTAGAGGTGTAAAAATAAATAATGGAAATTCAATTGATTTAAATTTATTTGAAGGTTGGAATCATGATATACTTTCTGAGTATATTAGATTAAAAGTAAAAGATATGCCAGCTTGGAAATTTTATCAATTTGATTTTATTAAAGATGAAGTTTATTTTGAAAAGATAGATTTGATATTAGAAAAAAGTCCAAATCAAAAATTTTATATTTCTCATGATTTACACGATAATGATTTTCAAAGATGGATTGATAGATATCCTGATAATTTGATTTTTAAAAATCAATTTTATGATTTATTATCTAGTTGGGAAATTCCATTAGAATTACATACAAAGAACTTTTTAGACCTGTATTGTTTATCTAATACTAGAGAATTATTTAAAACATCATTATCTACATGGAGTGAATTAGCTTGTGATTATACAGGCAAATTTGGGATTGATATTAATTCTACACCTAATAAAAATATACTAGATAAGTGTATCAAAAAATTATAACACACATTAAAAAAGAATAACTTAGTATAACAAAATGAAAAAGATAAAAAAATTATGAAAAAAATCATTTCGTTTTTCAATATATACTATAATTATAAACACGACCAAATGATTGGTCACTTCAAAACAATTAATAATTAAATATTTTATGGCAAATTCACAAGAACTATTTGAACAGATTAAAGATTTATTCGTTCAATTTGAAACAGAACACAATGGTGGTTCAAAAGCAGCTAAATCAAGAGCAAGAAAAGCAATTGGTGAAGTTAAGAAACTAGTAACAGATTACAGAAAAGCTTCAGTAGAAGAATCAAAATAATAAGTTACTATGAGCAAACTATTTCAAGAAAGAATTCCATTTAAACCATTCGAATACCCAATCTACTATACAGAAGGTTGGTTAAAACAGGCACAAGCATTTTGGTTACATACAGAAATACCGATGCAGGGTGATGTAAAGGATTGGAATGAACGTTTAACCCCAGCTGAGAAAAATCTAGTGGGGAATATCTTACTTGGTTTTGCTCAAACTGAATGTGCAGTTTCTGATTATTGGACTAACATGGTTACTGATTGGTTTCCAAAACACGAAATCAAACAAATGGCTATGATGTTCGGTTCTCAAGAAACTATTCATGCTACTGCATATTCATACTTAAATGAAACATTAGGATTAGATGACTTTTCAGCATTTCTGCACGAACCTGCAGTTGCTGAGAAGTTTGAACTCCTTACTTCAACTACTGCAGAATGGAAACATGAAGATTTGGCAACAAATCCAAAAGCAAGACAGGAAGTAGGTAGGAGCTTAGCGATATTTTCAGCATTTGCTGAAGGAGTATCGCTCTACTCTTCCTTTGCAGTACTCTACTCATTCCAAATGAGAAATCTATTAAAAGGTATTGGACAACAAATGAAATGGAGTGTAAGAGATGAATCTCTACATTCTAAGATGGGTTGTCAATTATTCAGACATATGTGTGATGAATATCCTGAGTTATTAGATGAATGTAAAGAATCAATTATTGAAGCATCAAGACTAATTGTACAATTAGAAACAAACTTCATTGATATGATTTTTGAACAAGGAGATTTGGAAAATCTTGAAAAAGAAGATTTAAAAGAATTCATTAAGGCAAGAACAAATACTAAACTACAAGAATTAGGGTATGAATCTATTTTTGAATTCGATAAAAACAAAGCAGAAAAATTAGAATGGTTCTATCACTTAACTGGTGGATTAACTCATACTGATTTCTTTGCAGTTAGACCTACTGATTACAGCAAGGCTAATGAAGGAGAAGATTGGGGAGATTTATTTTAAACTAAGAGTATGAATGTACTTGAGTATATTTCTAACTCTATAAAAAGTTGTGCAAAACCTAGTAAAATTCATGGAATTGGGTTATTTGCTTTAACTGATATAGAAAAGGGAGACGAAGTTTTCCCAAAATGGGAAGGTAAAACAGGTTGGTATAGTGTAAAACTAAAACTGGCAAAAAAACTTCCTGAAGATGTATTACTTTATATACTTCGTTCCTTTGGGAGTGATATTATAGATGATGATTCTGATGTTAGATTTATATTAACAAAAAATTCTAATTTTTTGTTTACAAACCCAAGGTCTTTAATTAATACTAAAGGCCTTTTAGGTAATATTGATAGTTTAACTGGTCTTGCAATTAGGAAAATTAAAAAGGGTGAAGAAATTTTAGGAACTTATAGTTTTATAGATGAAAACACCTACAAAGAAAAAATAAAAAAAGATTTAATATAAAATGGCAAAAACAAACTACGGAGCAGATTTAGGTTGGGAACTTGATGTAGATTTCCCTTCATGGGCAAATACAGAAATATATGTTAAAACAATATCAAAAGGATATTTGTTACCAGGTGAAAAACCAAAAGATGCGTATTGGAGAGTTGCAACAAGAGTAGCTCAAAGGTTAAACAAACCTCAGATGGCAACTAAATTCTTCGATTATATTTGGAAAGGTTGGTTAAATCTTGCAACTCCTGTACTTTCAAATACTGGTACTGATAGAGGATTACCTATATCTTGTTTTGGTATTGATGTTGCTGATTCTATATATGATATTGGAAATAAGAACTTAGAATTGATGTTACTTGCAAAACATGGTGGTGGTGTTGGTATTGGAATAAACCAAATCAGACCAGCCGGTTCTGTAATTAGTGGAAATGGAACATCTGATGGTGTAGTACCATTTGCTAAGATATACGATTCTACAATACTTGCAACTAACCAAGGTTCAGTAAGAAGGGGAGCTGCTTCAGTTAACCTTAATATTGACCACCAAGATTTCGAAGAGTGGTTAGAAATCAGAGAACCTAAAGGAGATGTAAATAGACAATCACTTAACTTACATCAATGTGCAGTTGTAGGTGATAAGTTTATGAGAAAACTCGAACAAGGAGAACCTGATGCGAGAAGAAAGTGGGGAAAATTACTACAAAAAAGAAAAGCAACTGGTGAACCATACATCATGTACAAAGGGAATATCAATAAAGCTAATCCTGAAATGTACAAAAAAAATGGATTAAAAGTTCATATGACAAACATATGTTCTGAAATTACTTTACATACAGATGAGAACCATTCATTTGTTTGTTGTTTATCATCAGTAAATCTTGCTAAATACAACGAGTGGAGAGATACTGATTTAGTTTATACAGCAACTTGGTTCTTAGATGGAGTACTTTCTGAGTTTATTCAAAAGGCTAAAAATATGAGAGGATTCGAAAACTCTGTTGCATCTGCTGAAAAGGGTAGAGCATTAGGATTGGGAGTTTTAGGATGGCACACTTACCTACAACAAAATGGTGTTCCATTTGAAGGTATGGAGGCTCAATTTGAAACTCGTAAGATTTTTTCTCAGTTAAAGATAGAATCAGAAAGAGCATCAAGAGATATGGCATCTGAAATGGGTGAACCTCTTTGGTGTAGAGAAAGTGGATTTAGAAACACTCACTTAAGAGCAGTTGCTCCAACAGTTAGTAACTCTAAATTAGCTGGAAACGTATCTGCTGGTATTGAACCTTGGGCGGCGAATGTATTCACCGAACAAACTGCAAAAGGAACTTTCATTAGAAAGAACAATGAGTTAGTAAAGGTTTTAAGAAAAGCAGGTATCAATAATAAAGAAACATGGGACCAGATAATGTCCGATGGTGGTTCTGTTCAAGGTATTAAAGAACTTGATAAGTGGTGTTACTTAGATGGTAAAATGTTACTTTGTAATGAAATCGAAAATGGAGATAGAGATAAGATTTATCCTGTTAAAGATGTTTTCAGAACTTTCAAAGAAATCAATCAAATGGATTTAGTTAAACAAGCTGGTGTAAGACAACAATACATTGACCAAGGAGTTTCATTAAATTTAGCATTCCCTTCCATTGCATCACCGAAATGGATTAACCAAGTAACTATGGAAGCTTGGAAACA
>Ga0181419_1000010_pt1 | contig 58269 bp, 71 predicted proteins | sample 42SPOviralmetaG_FD_130144 | JGI IMG/M metagenome (GOLD analysis project Ga0181419, IMG submission 130144) | Marine viral communities from the oligotrophic San Pedro Time Series (SPOT) site, San Pedro Channel, CA, USA - 42 SPOT_SRF_2013-04-24 | ecosystem: Environmental > Aquatic > Marine > Strait...
ATAAAACAATACCTATCATATCCTTCCCATTTATTTTTTTTCTTATATGCAAAAAATTGGTCCGGGTCTAAAAAAAACATATTGTCTTTAAAAAAGCTCTTACCACTTTGTCTACGTCCTCTCATATCATTATAGAACTTAAATACATTGTGATGTACTAATAATATATCTCCTTTAGAGATAGGTCCTGAATAATTTATAGGGGTTTCTAAAACTTTAGCTTGTCTATTTGAAGCGGAAACTTCTTCTTCGGATGTATTAACTATTAAATCTATACCGCCTATCTTTTTAGTATTGTTATATCTTGAAAGATTTAATGGCTCTACAATGAATTGATAAAGTGATTTCATTAAAAGTTTATATTAAATTCTACAGAAACAGGAATGGTTGAGGTAAACTCTTTCCAACACACAACAAGACCCTCTTGGTCTTCTATCCATATTTTATATGAATCGCTTTCTTCGTAGTATTTAATAAGATGAATAGAGTAAGAACCATTAAGAACGGATTGACCTACTATATAGTGCATGGCACCTGATTTATAATCAGGACCAATAGAAATTTTTCTTATGTCCATTTAATTTTAAATTAAATTTTAATTCTGTAACCAAGAATCAGAGGTAGGGTCATAATATTCTCCTTCAGAATTTATGGCATATCCCCAACAGTAATAAGTTTCTCCCGGGTCTAATCCTGTTAATCCTAATTCTGTAATTGCTCCTACCGCAAATGGTGCGTTAGGAATTGCTATCTTTTCATTAGAAGGGTCGTTATATACATCTACTTTTCCATAATAGAACCCACACTCCGTAATAGTATTATTACCGTCACTCTGTGCAAAAAATCTTAATGTAACATCTCCCGCAACATTATTAGCTACACTAAAGGTGCTAAGTATTGGTGTGGTATTAGCTAAAGTTCCTGCCTGAATAGTTTGTCCTACGTATTCTACCCCATCACTTGTAGTGTAAAAAGTTGCGTAATATAGTGAGTTCGGAGTGGAACCAACTGTCGCTGAAACATTCATGATTAATGTCCCTATAGGAGGGGTTGTGGTTACTTGTGTTTTTGTGTTGTTAAGGTAATTAGAGGATTGACCATAATAAAAACCTGTTGCCCCCATAGTTCCTTCTCCTGAAGAATATATTTGACCTCTTAACCTTTGTTGTGTTTGCTCAACTTGGTCCGGTTCTAATGTCTTTAATGTAGGTGGAGATAATCTACAAATTTTTACTACTCCATTGGTATGATATAAACCTCCTGCAAGTACACCACCGCTAACAGCCGCAGCATCATCTACAAAATTCATAGTCAATAATGGCGGAAGATAAAACTGTGCTCTCAGATTGCTTCCGATACCATTGTCTTCAGTAATCATAAAAGCATTGGTACGAGAATTTCCTACAATTTGCGTGGTTGCAATTGCTATTTTTACATCACCCCTGTTTACTCCTTTTTGAGGATATTCATTAGGTTCATTTCTATAACCAAAAGCCATAGATTCGTTTTCACCTTCTAAATCTCCTCCAATCATAAATGAATTACGAACGCTGCCAAAATTAGTATCATCATCAACTCGCTTAGTTAGATTGTTTCCAAAACCTAAACAATAATTATCTAAATCTAATTCAAGCATTTGGTTTCGTGAACCAATGCAATATGTACCTGCTGCTGATGAAGATGTTACTGTGCCTGACATTTCTTCAGACCGTATGATGTTTTGGTTTCCTAAAACAAAGGCTCCATCAAAATTCATTGTTCTTGTTACAAAAGGAACCTGAGTAACAGAAGATGAACCAACACTATTACCTTCTCCAAATACAAAACCTTCATTTACATTCCCACCTACATAATTGCTTCTACCTCCTATAATTGAATATAGCGAATTAAGTAGTGTGGTATTGTTTCTACCCATCATTAAGGTATGTTGAGTGTCTATGAAGCCATATCCTGCGAAAGCACCTGTAGCTATTCCTGTTGAATTACCTGATGTAGAAATTATGTTGTTTGTTGCACGTCCAAATCCATCACCTGCTCCAATTCTAAATGTTTGGTTGTTGGTTGCTCCAATTGTAAAAATATTACTTTCAAGGTTTCCACGGTCAACAGGAGTTCCATTAAATCCTCCTATGGTTTCCAACACATCGCTAAGAGCGGTTTCGTTCTCATCTATAATATATATGTTTCCCTTGGAAATCGTATCATATTTAATACTAACACCTTCAATGTCTCCGTTCCCTGCTGCCCAAGTTGGAGCGGGGGTTCCACCATCTGCAATAAGTTTTGCATCTATAGTTGGTGACGAATCAAATAACGATGTGCCTTTAACTTGTAAAGCATTAATTACATTATTAGGGTCACTATAACCAATTTCTATAGGTTCACTCGAGACTAAGGTTAAAGGAGTAAGTCCCGGAACAATTTCCATTGCCGTATCCACAAAAGAACTGCCGTTCCAATAAGGAACAAACCCATTTGTCATTTGTGCTCCCGGTGAAGGGAATATAGGTGCGGGGACTAAATCAATAATATCACCTAATGTATAATTCTTTGTTATGTTAGAATCGTTTACGTCAGTCCCAATAACTTTATCTGCTAAAGTTGGAGTTGCGTCTATTGCATAGGTGGATATTTTTGCCATTTTATTTCTTTTTTACTTCTCCTGTTTTAAGATTAATGACAGAATCTTTGCCATACTTCTCTATCAAGGAGGATTCCATTTGTGCGAACTGTTGGTGAAGCGAACTTACTTGACCAAACAAATCGAGTTTTTTTACTTCCATTTCGCCTAAAGCGAATTTTAATTTATTAATAGAATCAGAAAGTTTTTGTAATGTTTCTAATTCTTTTTCTTCAAGTGTTGCATTTTCTGCCATTATATTATATTTAATTTATACAAAGATACTATTTTTTATTTTTAATTTTTTCCCAAGACCTTCCTCCAAAATAAGAAGCAATAACGGTTGCAAGAATTAACTGCAAAAGCGATATCCATTCTTCTTTAACTTCAAAATTAATTGACCCTGCTTCTATAAAAATCAAAAGCATTGTACAAACAATTAAAAAGATAAGTACCATGGGTCTTACGTTCTTCGAAAGCCAAGAATCTGAAGACATATCTTCCCTCCACCTTTCAGTAACATTTTTTTGCATATCAGCCTCAGCTTTTATAAAAGTTTCTGTTAACTCTTTTTCAAATCGAGCACGTTCTTCTTTGCTAAAAGTGTGAGTAGCTACTATATTGCTAATTTTTTCGGCTATTCCTCCACCTATCTTTCCAAATATTTTATTTAGTATTTCTTTCATAATGTAGAAAATTCACGTTGAACATCAAAACTTGGACAGGCTTTAGAAGAAAATTCATTATGTCCGTGTATTGTAGCTTTAGGAAATATTTTTTTAAGCAACCTAAGAAGTTCTAACATAGTTGCAATTTGAGCAGCAGTTCTTGTGTCTTTAGGAACCCATTCGCCTCGTTTGTTCTTTTCTTTTTCCACCCCTCCAATATAACAAATTCCTATAGAAGATTTATTCATACCCTTTACGTGAGCACCAACCTTGTCTATCATTCTGCCAAGTTCAATTTTGCCATTTATTAAAATTACAAAATGATATCCTATACCTGCCCATCCTCTTGCTTTGTGCCAACGGTCAATTACCTTGGCATTAACAGAGTTATCTCCTTCACGAGTTGCTGAACAATGTAATATAATTTTATCTATATCTCTCATCTCCCCTGACCCCGATATTTTGATTTGTAACCGCTTTGACCTTTACTTGCGTTTTTAGAATGTACTCCGGGTCGTTTTTTTTTATGCTGAAAAGTATAATTGGCAAGAATAATTTTAGCCACTATTCTTTATTTTTCTTGTAGTTGTCGTAAATTTTTTGCACCGTATATATAAGCGTTGCAATTAATAATAATATTTTCAATGCCATTTCTATTTGGGAGAATGAAATTGCGAGAACGCTTGAGTTAATACCGTATATTTTTATATCTTCGAAGGACATTCTATGGTTTCGTAAATTACTTCTATTTCATTAATATCTAATGTAGTATCTAAAGTCCAATATTCCATATTACCAAAGAGCTACTATGTTTGTCGCAGTTGTTGTCGCAGTATCTAAAACCTTAGACACCATTATTGGAAGAACTGTTCCCGCTTGAACACCTGTCATAACTACCGCATCTCCTCCTGCAGTAATTATATCTAAATCTCCTGTTCCACCTACATATAATACAGGACCTATGTTTGGTTGAATGTTATAAACAATAAAGTCATCACCTATTACAAAGAAAATATTATCATCTACGAATAATTTGTCATCTTCTATTCCAATAACATTCGCAACTTTATTTGTAGTGGTGTTGTATGCTACTGCTCCTGCAGTTACTTTACCTAAAAATGTAGTTCCTGTGGGTGCAAGTAATACAGAAGCACCAATTGCTGCGGTTGTTCCACTTGCTACTTCACCTCCCGGCATGGGAATTACGCTATCACTTGGGATAACCGTAATTGCTCTTAACTGTTGTAACTTTTGATATGCCATAACTTTTTATCTGTAGGGTATAATTCTATTTAAAGTATCTTGTCTTTTTCCGCACCCACAATCTTTTCCTACTTTTTTTGAGACCGTGTCTACTACAGACTTGATTCCTGTTATTCTTGTAACCTTAGCAACTGTATCGCCAAAGCCTCGTGATTTTTGATTTAACTTCATTACTTACACATACATTCCGCAACCGGACATTCTTTCACATTTATTATAAGTTTAGATATAATCCAATTCCATTTACAACATAGTTTGCACCACATGTTTTGAATCCATAATCCTAATTTCACCAATGCTTTACCCATACTACTTCTTGATAAGTGAACCTAAATGACTATGTACGCTTTTCGGATAATGCTTATCCTCTTTCATTGAATGATTGCCACTATATGCGTGACCTGTCATTGCCTTAGCCATACCTTTAGATTCATCTCTACGAGATTTCATTGATTGAGTTTTCTTTCCGTTCTTTGAACCTAAAGACTCATCTAATCTACTATTGTAACCTTGTCCCATAATTTTAATTTATTTGCTGCAGCCAAAGTTTTTAGCAAAATTTGCTTGTTTGACTATAGCGGGTTTATACTTCTTTGTATTCTTCATTACTGCACTTGCTGCAGCACATACCGTTTTACCCGGCATATTTTTTTTTGCCCACGCAGTAAACTTACCTTGATTGGACTTTTTAATTTCTATGTCTTGTTTTTTTGCCATAACAAATTATTTATACAAAGATACTAATAATTTTGAATTAATATTTTCCCTGTTTGCTTTTGGGACTTGACTTGGTTGAGCCACCTTTTCCTGCCCACAAATTCTTACATGCCCAATACCTTGCGGTTAATTTTGATTTGGCAGTATTACATTTGTGACGAGCCTTAAAACTTTTTCTTGCTGCGGCTGAATAGTTGTGTCCGTAACCTTTAGCTCCAAAATGAATTAGCTTTTCTTTTCCTCCTTCACAGGCTTTGACCATTTTCTTTTTCCCTGCTCTGTCACTTCGCATAACGACATTACATTTCATTTTAGATTTATCTGCCATTACTTCTTCTATTTAAACTATTCATTAATGCAATTAATTCCTCATAAGTATCGACCCAATCGTTAGGGGTTCTGTTACGGTTGTATTGTGTTACATACCATTCGTCACTATGCGTTTCTAACTCTTCCGGCATTGGTATTACTTACAAATTGTTTAGTGCGTCCATATTTTTTTTTCTTTTTAGCAGTAGCCGCCCTTTCACTTTTTGTCATTGAATTAGCTTTTGCTAAAGGCAAACATCTGTCAGGGTTTTTTTTATTCTTACTTGTACCACAAGCACCAAGAATAGAACCATCGGTTCCTATACGCACCCATTTTTGGTCTCGCCATTTTTTAAGCTCACCCATTAGTAACCTCCTTCGGTCATTTTCTTGTTTGGATTGTTCTTCATAGAACCGCCCATAGTTTTTGCGAATGTGTGTGCCTGAGCCTTACCCATTGCATTGTATGGGAAAGTTTTTTTCATTTTCTTACCTGTATCAGGACAACTATAACTTACTGTTGGCATAATTTAATTTTTTTATTATTGTCTTTTTTCGAACGTAACTTTAACTTTTGTAATTTTATCTTTAACTTTCTTTGCTGCATCCTTAATTTTTTTCTTACCGATATTTAATAATCTATTATTACGGTCATTACGACATTTTCTTAAAGCAACTAATTCTTCTGAGTTGTAGTCTTTAACTTTTTTGTCACCACCTATTTGTGTTTTACAATTTTTTTTTGACATAACTTATTTCTTTTTCTTCATTGATTTTAACATCTTATCAATTTTTGCAGCTTGACCTTTATGCATAGCTGATGCTTTTCTAAGTTCTGCAGCTATCGCTTTTAATTTTTTTGCATCCATAATTATTTCTTTTTCTTTTTACTGCCCTTGTTTTCTACATTTGAGTTTCACCTGTAGAAGAACTGCCTGTATACAATCCGTCTTTTATTCCGATAGTTGGTATATCTGTATTACGTTTGCTTCTTTGTTTTGGCAAAATATATCTTTTATATTCGTCACTTCTTTTGTCTAATTTCTTTTTTGTTCCGTCAGCAGTTGTAACAACAACATAACCTTTTCCGTTTCTGTCTTTGCCAAGTTTACTCATACTATTTCTTTTTACTACTTTTAGCGTAATTAGGGTCTTTACAATATTTACTCGCAGCCATATTTGCATATGCTGATGGGTATCTATCAAAGGTTCTCTTTGCCCACGCAATACCTGCGGGACATATCTTATTACCTTTTTTCTTTGCTCGACCCTTTGCCATTTATATTACGGTGTGTCTTTTATAACCTGAGTTATAACGATATCTCCGTATTCAACAAATTGAGGTTGTTTAATGTTTCCTTGTTTCCATAGATACTCAGAAAGTATATCTACCAATTTAGAACCGTCACCTGCTTTATTTGTTTGAAATGTTACAAACTCTCCGGATGCTTCGCCATTATTAAAATGCACAGTCATGTTTTTGTTGTTAGCACTACCTGTACCAACTCCACCTTCGTGGACCAAAGTAATAAGGTCTGCGTTCATTGTTACTACAGGAACTGAATTTGCTGAAGTAAGAATTGTAAAAAATTTTGCCATTATTTATTTTTTTATAAATTATTATATTTGTACAAAGTTACTAAATTTAATTTACTATATTTTGAAAGCAGACTTCCTAAAATATTGGAGAGTAATCCGCCAATATGTAAAAGTAAAATACGGCATAACTCAGTCCGAACTTGATGTACTACTTTTTTTAAATTCAGAAAGTTATTTCTCTAAAGATAAGTTTGAAGAGTTCGACCGAATATTGTCTTGGGACGAGAATAGGTTTGATAAATTATTAAGAGATGGTTGGGTTGAGGTGTTTAGAAAAAGAAAGGGAAAAACAAAAGGACTTTATAATTTGTCGTATAAATCTAAAAGATTAATCACATCGGTATACAAAAAATTAAATGGCGAAGAGATGCCTACGTCTCCTTCGCAAAATCCTATGTTCTTAAGAAATGTATCTTACACTGACCGCAGATATAGAGAAGCTATAAAAAATATGAATGCATTTATTCGACAACAACGACATCACGCTCCTGAATAATAGTAACCGTTTCGTTATTTATAATTAGTGAATAAGAATTACGAGTGTCATAATAAATTGAATCGTCTTTCTTTAAATGACAAACATCTGTTCCCGGTAGAATAATTTTACCCTTTTGATATCTAAAAGATTGAGCGTCTGAATTTGAAAGTAATATTCCGCTTTCAGTAGTAATCTGTTCTTCTATCTTTTGTATAATAATATTCTTACCTATTGCTTTCATAAGTATCTTTTACTTTGGTTACTAAAAATCCTCTTTTAGTTAGGAATTTAATATACTTATCTTCTTTAGCTTTGTCTACTCTAAATGCTTCAAAAATTTGATTATGTATTACCATTATAGTTTATTTTTCGTTAGTTTTATTTTTTTCGATTTTGGTTTTTTTTAATTCACCGCTAATCTCATCTTCTTTAAAAATTTTTTTTAAATGCTTTTTCATTCCGGGTGTGTATTCTCTACTTCTCATTTGTTAGAGGTTTCATAACTACGTGCCATTGTCACGATAGCATTAGTTGATAGTATCGTTACGGCAACTGAAACTGCATTTTGCAGAGCCTGTCTTGTTACTTTAACAGGGTCTATAACTCCAAGAGTCATTAAGTATCCGTATTTTTCTTTCTTAACATCATAACCGTAATTGTTTCCTTTAACATCATGGTATATAGATTTAAAATCTAAACCTGCGTTATCTAAGATTTGAATTAACGGAGCTGACAAAGATTCAGCTAAAATTGCTAAAGCAATTTTTTTTGATAAATTTTCTTCTTTATTATATCTAATAGCACAAGATTTGCTATGATTAAATAGTGTTAATCCACCACCGGGCAATATACCTTCTTCAAGAGCGGAGCGAACGGCACACACCGCATCATCCACTCTGTCATATAATTCTTTTTGTTCAAGGTCAGTATTCCCTCCTACATATACCACTCCAATACCTCCTGTTAAAGAAGCAATTCTTTTGTTAAGAAATTCTTTATCATCTTTTCTTTTAGCTTCTTCAAGTGCTTCTTGTAGTTGGGTTATTCTATCAACAACCTCTTGGTTAGATTCCTTGTCGTCTTTAACGATGACAGTTGAGTCACGTCCAACTATCACCTTGGAACAATGACCCAAGTCGTTGAACTTAATCAAACTCAAATCATCGCCTGTCTTTTCGCTAAAATATGTAGCACCTACACTTATTGCAATATCCTGCATAAGCTCGTGTTGCCTGTATCCAAAATCCGGAGGAACTATGTTACAAATTTTTAATCCATTCTTTACTACGTTTGCAGCTAAGGTGTTTATTACATTGGTAGAGCACGGAGCAATAATTAAAAGTTTCTTACCCTCTTGTATGATTGGTTTTAATATATTTTCAATTTGAAGTATGTTATTAATCTCTCCATCACATACCAAAACGTAAGTGTCTTCAAGGACACATTCATCTCTTTTTTGGTCGTTTATAAACAAGCCTGAAGAATATCCTCTTTTTATTTTAATACCTTTTGTTGTTTCGTAATAGGTAGCGGAGGTTTTACTATTTTCAACAGTAACTACACCATCCTTGCCTACACTCTCATATACATCTGCAATAATGTCCCCAATAGTTTTATCATTGTTGGCTGAGATGACTGCAACATCACGCAATCTTTTAGCGTCTAATTTTTTTCCTTTTACTTTTAAATCTTTTGATATCAATTTCGTTATGTCCACTAAATGCCTGAGCACTTCGGTTCTATTAACTTTGTCGGTTATTAATTCGGTACCTGCATTAACTAAAGCCTCAGCAAGTACAATAGCCGTGGTAGTCCCATCTCCTGCTGAAGATGCGGTTCTGTCGGCTGCCTCTTTCATCATTCTAACCGCAAGGTTTTCTACCGGGTCTAATAATGAAATTGATTTCGCTACAGTCACACCATCCTTAGTTACCGTAATTCCATGTAAGTGTTCGGGTGATTCTATTAACACAGTATTACCTCGTGGTCCAAGTGTGGACTTTACTGCGTTTGCTATTTGTTTTATTCCTTGAATTAATTTGTTTCTTCCCTCATCGGAGAAATGAAGTTCTTTTGGATTGAATCCTTGTTGCATTTTGAATTGAATTTAATTGTTATGCAAAGGTAACAAAATAAATTTAAAACAAATGCTCTGTTTTTGTGCTCCTATACTACTACTACCTTTTTATGGTGAAATATATTTTTCTTAATACGAGGCTTTAAACTAAGCATTTTAAGCATTTTATAATTAGTTAGTTGATAATCAATAAGTTATAAAAAAAAAGTAAGCATAAAGTTAACATTAACTAAGCATTAACTAAACACTATCCATAAAAAAAGAGGACTTATTGTCCCCTTTTCCCAATCAAACATCAAAATCTATAGCTTACGACACCTATAGTTTTTTAATTATCTTTTAAATAAATCAATATTAGCCTTAGCTAATTCATTTCCTTCTGCTATCATTTGTACTTTATCATACCTCTTGATGGCATTCTTCATTTTAATCAGCTTAGTAATTCCCATTTCAGGTGGAGGAGCGTCATTGATTAAACGACCGTCCTTTACGTTGTATCCCTGCATAGAGGGTGGTATTTTCATTCCGTGCATAACTAATTGTTTTTACAAAGATAAGAAATTTTTATTAGATATCTGTAGTCATCGGGTCCCCCCCCGCCCTACGTGCACGACCCCGCTACCGGAACCGATTTTTTTTGTTGACCGGGGGTTGTGTTTTTCCTGCTGAGGTTCTGATTTTTTTGACTTTTTTTCTGTACCCTGTTACCCTCCTGTACCGCTCCGCATCCGCTCCGCTACCTGTATTCGTTTGACGTTACCGGTACCCCTGTTGACCCCTGTCCCCCTGTGTACCTTCCCCTGTTCCACAGGTAAAGACAAAAGAGAGAAGTGTCTTCAAAGACACCAAGAGAGTTCTCTTAACGTCCGGTCGATGAAAATTAAAGCATAATAAAACACAGGGAAAACACAAGAGTTAAACCATTGAACAAGAAAGAAAACAAACTAAAACGAAACAAAATGAAAAAAAATAGTTGAAAATCAAATATGTTTTACTATATTTGAACCATTGATGGACAAGAGATGTACATCAGTTAACTTAAATTACATAAAAATGAGAAATTTAATGCAAATCGAGGAAGACTTTTTAGCTTCCTCATCAGTAAGAACCGACATCAATTTTGGTTCAATTTTTAACTTACAATCATCAGTTGAGACTGCTAAGAAGTCAAAATTTGAGAATAGCTTGAAGTTATCGAAGTTGGTGGTTGCTTCTTGTGAGTGGTTCAAAAAACCGGAAACAAAAACTTTACTTGAAGACGAAGGTATCGAATGGACGAACCAAGAAGTATTTTTTAACAGGGTATTTGGATGGCAAAAATCATTTGGTCACAAGATGTTGAAAGCCGGAAAACTTGAGCCGTCAATCATTACGAAGTTCAAGAGAGAGTGTACGAGAGCAGAGAACAACGGAGAAGATACGAACCGAAGTATCCAACAATTATTGAAATTCGCTAAACAAGAGGAAAGCGGAAACGAAGAAGCATCAGTTTCAACAGAGAAAACATTTGTTACGTTCTCAGTTGCTAAGGATGGTTTGAATGGGGACACCGGTTTCTCGATGAGATTAACCGAGAGCGGTATCAAAATTAGTGGAGAGTTAGAAAGCGAAATCGTCAACAACAAAATACAGAGTTTATTTGCTGAGATGAAAGTAATGATAGAGAGAATTAATCAAGAAAACCAATAACAACGTGTCTTCGAAGACACCTAAAACAAAAAAAATGAGAGATTTATCAAACAACGGAGTTCAGTTCACAACCTTAAACGACACCACAAGACGTGGTCAAGTGAGCGGTTATCATTCTAAACCGGACCCAATTTTCAGAACCAAAGCAACCGCTCAAGACGTTAGCGGTTTAAAATCAGTTGACCGCAAGAACATTAGTTTTGATGGCACAGAGTACGAGAGCAATTTCAGAATTGGTTTCGAAGTAGAGAAAGCACGTCTTCACAGAGGAGCAGTTGAGGAGTATCCATTATTTTGTGGGTTCGAAACAGATTCTTCTTGTGGTTATGAAGCGGTTACTCACGTTTTACCTTTGGTAGCGAAGTCAATGTGGAGAACGAAAGTTTTCAACATGTTTCACCAAGCTAAGAAGATAATTGATGACGAGTACTCACCATCAGATGCTTCTTGTGGTGGTCATATGACTATCTCTGCTGAGGGTATGACCGGAGCTGAGTTGATGAGTAGAATTAGAAAATTCACACCAATCATCTTATCTATATTTCGTAAGAGGTTAACCAACAGATATTGCAATGGCAATCCGCAGTTGTTACCAATGGGAGAGGGAGTTATGTCTTCCGGTTCATCGAAGTATGTTGTCTGTAAAGATACCGGTTTCGGTGTCGAGTTCAGAATACCATCGAGAATTACATCTGTTAAACAGATGATAAGACGTTACGAGTTAATGTACATCTTGATGGACTTTGCAGTAAACCAACCGGATGCAACAACGAGAAAGTTTTACAATGCAGTTAAACCAATCCTGTTGAGTATGTACGAGAAAGACGAAGTGAAAGTTGAAAAGCTAATCACGTTAGCAAGAGATTTCGAGAAGTTCGTCAAGACCGGTAAAGTTGACCATACTACTGCCGGATGGCTCGAGGGGTGGTGGTCAAGTAGAAACTACTCTTTAGGTAAGTACAGAAATTACTACAAGAGAAATTTCAGACCGGATAGCGATGTTGTGCTACAATGGAGAGGTTCAAATCGAATGTTCTAATCCACATAGGGTGGTGTCTTCAAAGACACCATCCTCTGTCGAGAGATGAGTGTCTCTCCTGATGAGTCCAAAAGGACGAAACAGAAACCTTTAAATAAAAATAAAATGAGAAATTTAATTTTAAACAACACAGACATCAAAGAATACTTTGCTAACAATAGCTTTGATGAGATGCTCGTAACAACAGACTTAAAAGCATTTAACAATTTAGAAAACCACGATGACTTAGATTGGGAAGAAGTAGTTGAGTTTGGTGTGAAGAAAGTTGTAACGACTCCTTTTGCACACGAATATTCAACAATAGACTACGACAAAATTACTGCAGTATGCATTCGTTTCGACAATGGTGTACACGATGACACAGAGATAGTAATAAATCACAACACAGAAGTTGGACCATTTAATAAAAACTAAAACTATGAAAACACCAAAACTTACATTAGAAAACTTAAACAAGTACGAAGTTCGTTCACTTGTTTATGCTCTCACGAAAGTTGCTAAAGAAACGACCGATGAGTTAACGAGAGACAATGCTTTAAATTTATTAACCAAAATACAAAACGTAAAAAGATATGAAAACTAAAGTAGAATATTTTATCAGTATGAAAAGTTGCTACGGCAATTACACAAGATTCAAAAAGGAGTTCAATGACGAACGTCACTTTGAAAATTGGTACGACTTTATGTCCAACAAGGGACATAAGATAATCGGAGTAGAAAAAATCAAATCAAACTTAGACAGGGTAAAAGATAAATTTGGTTATGTCTAAATTTTGTCTTACCTTTGTTTAAATCAATTATTATTTTAACTTAATTATAAAACTATTATTATGAAACTTTCAAACATTATTCAAAACACAATCCTTTCAATCGTAACATTATTTGTAATCGCATCAAGCGTAAGACTGCTAATTCATATCGCAGTAACTGAGCAATTTGGTTTGCCTCAGTTCCTCGCATTCGGATTAGTATTCGGCTTCATCGGTTTCTTATACTCTCTTATCATTGGAATCGTAGTGAACGAGTGGAAGTCATCAATGGCTTAGACTCTACTAAGGGTGGTGTATCTCACACCATCCTCGTATCGAGATGTGTATCTCGACTGATGATACCAAAAGGTTGAAACGGAAACAGAGTTCGGTGTCTTCAAAGACACCGCTCACAATTCAAACATTATGTGTATAATTATTATCAAACAAAAAGGCAAAGATGTGCCAAGAGAAGTTCTCAAAACATCTTCCAAAATCAATCCTCACGGATTAGGTATTGTATGGCTCGACACGTTCGAGGTTACATATCACAAGTCAAAAGAGTTCGGTGTGTTGGATAACGACAGACCCTACATCGCTCACTTTAGGTATGCTACAATAGGTAAAGTTTGCAAGGCAAACACACACCCATTTGTATGTGGCAGAAATACAGACGAGTTACTAATGATGAACGGAACGATTAAAGGTTATGGTAGTCCAACAATGACAGACACCGAAGACCTTGCAATCAAGTTGGGTTCAACACCAAGGCATGGTTGGAAACAATCGCTATCTAAATTCGATGCAAGGTTTGTTTCAATCAACAAAAGAACACGTTCGTTTCAAATCTACAACAAGAACCTGTTCACTATTCGGGATGGAGTTTGGTACTCCAAGAACAATGTACTGCAAGACAATCTTATGGCGGTCTATGGTACATTAAGAAAAGGCGGTAGCAATTACTATCGGCATCTAAAAAACGAAAAGCATTTAGGCACCGGAAAGACCACAGATAAATACCCTATGGTTTCTAATGGTATACCTTACTTGCTTGAGAAAAGAGGCGAAGGAGACAATGTGGTGGTTGATGTTTTTAAAGTCAGCGATATGGCGATGAATAAAATAGATATTCTTGAGGGACATCCGGAGTGGTACCGCAGAAAGAAAGTTGACATAAGTTTAAAAGGAAAAGTATACCCCTGTTGGATATACTTTAACGAGGGTGCAGAGACAATGTGGAACAAACAGAACCACATAGCAGACTACCAAGCGATACGAACGATTAGTTCGTTTGGCATAAAACGAACGTATGATACGTTTGAAGACCTTGAGACCACGTGGATTGATGATGTACCTACGTGTACTCAATTAGAGTTTGCAGACTTAGAGGTAGAGGAGTTCAATAAAGAGAACGAGTCCCCGGTCTGTATAGATTGTTGTCACGACTTAGAGTACGATGGTTTTTCTCATTACCATTGTAATGGTTGTGATGGTTGGTTCTCCTATAACGAAGTGATGCACTTTCAAGGATAGCCACAAAGGGTGGTGTCTTCAAAGACACCATCCTCTGTTCACGGATGTGTGTCCGTGCTGATGAAGTCAAAAGACAGAAACAGGAACTTAAATTAAAATTAAAATTATGAAAGCAAATGAATTATTAAAATTTTTAAAAAGTGTAGAACAACAAGTACAAGGTTACGGAAAAACCTTAGAAGACGTTGAAGTAAATTTCAGAAGAACAGATGACTCTGACATTGAACCAACCGACTCTGTAGGTGTAGACTTATTTGATGCAGAGTCAAATAAAATTGTAGAAAGTATAGTATTAATGGGTAAATATTAAATCAATAAAAATTAAAATTATGAAAATAAAAATTCAACAAAGAAGTATCTACCACAAATTTGCTGAGGTAGAAATATATGTAGACCCTGTCGCATATGAACATTGGAAACTTGACAATGGTAAGTACGCAAGTCTTCAAGAATTTCTCAATGAGAACGAAGACTTATATGTAGATAAGATAGACGAGGCAATGGACAAAACAACATACGAGTTTGGCTTTGGTACAGACTCAGATGCTAATTCACATTACAATTCTTCTATGAACGAACCTGAATCAGAATCTGAATGGAGATACGAATGTGACGAATTAAAAACCGGAGGGCATTTATAATATGGAAACAAAAGTAATAGTAACAGACGACAAATTTATTTGGTTGGACATTACTGATGTATTGTCAGTCCACCAAAAAAGAGAATCAAAAGAATCGGTATACTCCTCTTGGATGACGCACACTCTGTATGTTCTGTATGACGATGGAACCGAAGAGACAATAGAAAGTGTAGACGAAATAGATGAAGCCATTAACCTAAAGCTAAGAGTAGCAATCGAAGTTGGATACCTACCGAAGTACAACGGAACAAGCAAAGGTGTCTTCAAAGACACTTGGTTTCATAAGGCAGACAAAATTCTAAAGAACGGATATTGGTATGCAAAGATAAACGATATAAAGTTTGGGAATTAAATCTGAATGTACTATATTTGTACAAGCAATGAACACTAATAATTAAATTTAATCTTATGAAAAATCAATTCAACGAAATCTTACCTGCACAAAACGTGCAGGTTTCCACAGGCGAAACTCCCCGCATAGTTGCGTGGTGTGTTGAGGTTAAGTGGGACGACAATTCAACAGAGAAGTTAGCGGACGTGCCTACTTATGTAAGTAGAAACATAGACGCATGGCTTGATGAGGTTGAGGAATCTAACAAAGAATAGTTATGGCAACACTAATCAAAGCAAGTGGTCAACACGTTGGCGACTTTAAATCTGAAACCTTAGAGCAAATGCAACAGGCAGTAGGAGGATACATTGAACCGGTCTACACAAACAACAAGGTAGTTATAGTAGACGAACAAGGTTTGTTAAAAAATTTACCTTTAAACATTGAGGTCTCTGCAATGGTAGGGAAGATGATAGTAGGAGATGCTATTGTCTTTACCCCAAAAGAATGGAGAGACCGCAACAAAATTTAATCTTATGAAATCAATATATTTAAAAGAGGCATCAGCCGAAAAACTCAGACCAACACACGAAAAAGGATACATCCAAAGGATGCAAAATCTTGCGGAGAAAGACGAACCTTTTACACTTGCAGTTTTCCAAAACACCGGACGAATTATGACCCGTTTTGATTATGAGAAAGACCAAGGAAATTTTTGTGGTCACGAACTACAAGAAGACACCAAGTCAATTATTCTTTACATCAATTGCACAATCATAGAGTGTAACTTTGATGGGATATGGACTCTACAATTAGGTAGTGATTTATTTTCAAGTGCAGACGTAGTTGCTATGGAAATAAAATTACACAAGTGGTTGTCTAAAGAATTAAAAGTACAGAACTAATGGAAACATCTGAACTTATAACAGATGAGGCAAGAAAAATAGTATTGCTTCTTCTTGAAAAAAACAAATCTTATGGAGACACCGCAAACAATCCACCTAAAATATTTAGTAAGTTAGATGCGGTCGAGGGGTTGTGTGCAAGAATAGACGACAAACTTTCTCGTATACAGAACAAAGGAATAACCGATTTAACTGAGGATACGATATCTGATTTAATTGGATATCTAATTCTTCTTAAAGTACAGAAGCGTAAGCAAGACGACTTAATAAGAGACAAACTTATTGCCAAGAAAAACGCAGTAAAATTTGGACAATAAATAAACATTGATTATATTTACTCATCAAAATCTAATAAAATGAATTACGAAAACGACAGGTCTAATGACCATATTGACGATGAATACAGATACGAAAGTTGGATGCGTCAATTAAACAAGAAAAGCAAAAACACAAAATCAAACTCAGCCAAAAAGGAACTCGATGATTTATTTGAAACTTTCGGGAGAATCTTTGGCAACTTAAATTAAAACAAATGAAAAACTTAGCATTCGATGGGTACGTCAGTAAGGTTTGTGACGTATTCGATATAACTAAAAAAGAATTATTTACCAAATCAAAACGAAGAGACATTGTAGACGCAAGGCATCTATTATATTTTTTATGTTTTAAAAGACCAATGCAAATTCGATACATCCAAGAATATATGGGTAACAAAGGATATAAGGTTGGGCATTCTTCAATCATTCACGGAATCGAACAAGTGGAAGGCAAGATAACAACAGACAATGACTATGAACGTGTATTTCAACAACTTGCATAATTATTATTGTCATCAGGACGTTATGGAACAAGCTATGGCAGATGAATATGCAGTAGACATTGGAGGTAACGGATATCAGGCAAGAATATTATATGGGTGCAAGATATCAATGGATGATGAAACGCAAGAAGTTACAATACAAAATACATCAAGAGGAGGAGAGTGGTACAAGCCGGTCTCTTATGAGGAGGAGGAAGTTTTTTTAAATAAAGGTTGGAGAATTGGAGTATATGAATTATCTTTGTCTAACTATCGTATAAAACTTGATAGGATAGAGCAGAGCATAAAGAGTGAAGTTAACGGCAGAAAAAACCCGAAACAAATTCAGTCTTTAAAAAATTCAAGAGAAAACATCTTGAATCGTTATAGTAAAATTAAATCTAAATTAAATCAAATATCAAATTATGACAAAGTTAAAAACCGTAAACATCAAAGGTAAAGAGTATGTTGAAGTAAATGAGAGACTTATTTATTTCAGAAAAAACTTTCCAAACTATTCACTAACATCAGAGGTGTTAGAGAAGACAGACAAATCAATACTAATCCTTGCTACTATTTCAAACGATGAAGGTAAAGTAATCGCAACAGGAATGGCAGAAGAAGTTAAAGGTAGCACGTTTATCAATAAGACATCTTATGTAGAGAACTGCGAGACATCTGCGTGGGGTAGAGCATTGGCTAATTTCGGTATTGGTCTTGACACGTCAGTTGCCTCAGCAGATGAAGTCAAAAACGCAGTAGCTAATCAAAGCAATGCAGGTCAGACAGAAAAACCTGCTAAAGTTTTATTAGAGTTAGGCACTACTAATTGGGTAAAGGCTAAGAAATGGATAGAAGCCAACAAAAATAAAGGCGAAGCATCTATATTGAAAACTTTAAAGATTAGGTACCAAGTGGATGACACAATAGTTAAAGAGGTCTCAGTCATTTGTAAAAAAAAGAAATAAGATGACAAACGAGATACTTGAAAAACTAAAAGACGACAACGAATATTATAATGGTGTCGGACGAAAGTACCTATCGAACTCAGACATAGGTAGCTTATTAAAAAACCCAAAAGAATTTGGTGTAAAGAGAGACGACACTCCTGTATTTGCTATGGGAAGATACTTTCATCAATTGTTTCTTGAACCGGACAAAGCAAAGGAATGGGACTTTGTAGATGTTTCTTCCCGCAACACCAAGAAATATAAAGAATATGTTGCAGAGTTACAGGCAGATAGTAAAAGACCAAGAGACTTTGCTTTATTGCTAAAAGAAAAACGCAATGTAGAATATTGGGTGGAAGCAATGAAAACTAACATAGACTTTTTTGACCGAATATATGCAGACACAAATAGATTTGAAGTTCCGGAAGTAATGGAACTTGAAGGCGAAATGTGGAAAGGTAAAGCTGATATAGTTGGAGAAGATTATGTATATGATTTAAAAACGACAGGAAACATTAACGACTTTCGTTGGAACTTTCGTAAGTATAATTACGATAGTCAAGCATATATATATTCACAATTATTCAGCCGACCTATGATGTTTCTTGTTATAGATAAGACAAGTTATATGATGGGTGCCTATACTGTATCTCCTGAATCATTAGAACGAGGCAGACAAAAGGTAGAAAAAGCAGTTGAAGTGTACCGAACATTCTTCGGAGACAATCCGCAAGAGGATATTAATCAATATTATTTCAATGAAGAGATTTAAAAAATGGATAGTGTCTTTGAAGACACGTATATTTAACCCTAAACGTATTCACATAGTTGAAGTTCCAATGGCTTGTGAATCTCGTGCAGAAAAAAGAGTAATCATTTCTGCGACCAAAAAAATATTGGAGCAAATAATAATAATAAATTAATTATGGCAGATAATAATGCACAAACAGACAAAATCTTTGCAGACGGCTTTTCATTTAAAAAGCAAGAAAACTCTCCCGACTTTGTAGTTGGTAGAGTATCAGTAAAGTGTGATGAAGCAGTTTCATTTATGAAAACGCATCAGAAGAATGGTTGGATAAACCTAAACATCAAATACGCTAAGAGCGGTAATCCTTACATGGAACTTGATACATGGGAGCCTCCCAAAAAACAAGAGGCAGTAGCAGAAGAAGGAGACGGACTACCCTTTTAATTTGTTGTACGAAATTATAGGGGGGACTATAATCCTCCCTTTTTTTTGTGCCATAGAATGCTGAGTTATTTTCCTTATATATATTATTATTGTTTTATTTTATTTTATTATTTTTTTTAATACAAGAGTAAAAAGTTAACATAGTAAGCAACAGGCTGATAATCAACAAGAAAGAAAGCACAAACCAAGCACAATACAAACACAAACATTAGAATTATGACATCGACAATAACAATTTTTAGAAACATAAAAGAGACTGATACTCCTTTTCACAGAGGGGTGGAGCATATTATAGAAAGAATAAAGAATGGAGCAAGTAAAGAGTTAGTTAAAAGAATAAGATTAGAGCAGAAGAAGGCAGAGAGAAATGAGTTAAAGAAAAAACTTCCCGCTATATGTTTTTCAGGAAAGTTTATAAAAAGAAACGACTCTTCAATTCAGGAACATTCGGGGTTAATATGTTTAGACTTTGATGGTTACGAAAAGAACAAGGAACTATTACAAGACAAAGAAAACATTACCAAGTCTCCATATACTTATTCTGTATTTATCTCACCAAGCGGGAAAGGATTAAAAGTTTTAGTTAAGATACCACAGGACATAGACAATCACGTAAATTATTTTAATAGTTTACAGAATCATTTTAATAACGATAAGTTTGATGTGACTTGTAAAAACCTTTCACGTGTATGCTACGAAAGTTATGACCCACTAATTTACCACAACGAAAACTCATCAGTATGGGATAAAATAGAGGAGAAAGAATACACAGAAAAACATCAATACAGAGACGCACACACTATACCAATCACAGATGAAAACAGAATTGTAGAAATACTTTCAGTATGGTGGCAGAAAAAATACCCAATGAATGAAGGACAGAGAAATCACAACTGCTACGTTCTTGCATCTGCGTTCAATGATTTTGGAATAAATAAATCTTTAGCAGGTTATATCTTGTCTAACTATCAAACATCTGATTTTAATGAGGCAGAGATTAACAGGACTATAAATAGTGCTTACTCAAACACTCAAAACTTTGGGACTAAGTATTATGAAGATGAAGACCGACTGAACAATTTAAAAATAAAACTTAAAAGAGGCACATCAAAAAAAGAAATCCGCTCCCAATTAGCAGAGACAGATATGGAGAGCGAGGTAATAGATGCCGTTCTCACTCGTATAGATGAAGAAGCACAGGAGACTCAGTTTTGGACTAAGAATGAAAAGGGAACGATTAAAATAATCCACGTTCTTTTTAAACAATTTTTAGAAGACAACGGCTTTTACAAATACTGCCCGGAAGGAGGAAAGAATTATGTCTTTGTAAAAGTAACTAACAACTTGATAGACCACACGGATGAGAAATCTATTAAAGATTTTATTTTAAATTATCTTCTTGAATTAGACGACTTAAGTATTTACAATTACTTTGCCGACCAAACAAGATTTTTTAGAGAAGAATTTTTGACCCTATTATCTACCATCGACATATACTTTATTGAAGACAATAAAGACACATCTTACTTATACTTTAGAAACTGTGCAGTCAAGGTAACTAAAAAGGAAATAACAATAATAGACTACATTGATTTAGGTGGGTATGTGTGGAAAGACCACGTTATAAATAGAAATTTTACCACTTGCAATGATGACACAGACTACAAAGTATTTATCTTTAACATATGTAAAGGCGAGGAAGACCGAAAACTTTCTATGGAAAGTACAATCGGTTTTATGATGCATGGTCATAAAAATTTATCTTACTGCCCGGCAGTAATTTTAAATGATGAAGTTATATCCGACAATCCTGAAGGAGGTACAGGCAAGGGAATATTTATGAATGCATTGAGCCAAATGAAAAAAGTGGTCACCATTGATGGTAAGGCATTTGCTTTTGAAAGAAGTTTTGCTTATCAACTTGTTTCTGCCGACACGCAGATACTTGTATTTGATGATGTAAAAAAACATTTTGATTTTGAAAGACTATTTAGTGTTGTAACAGAAGGTATGACGCTCGAAAAGAAAAACAAAGATGCAATTAAAATACCCTTTAGCAAATCACCTAAGATAGCCATCACTACTAATTATGCAATAAAAGGAAGTGGTAATTCTTTTGCGAGGAGAAAATGGGAACTTGAACTACACCAACACTACAACAAAAACAATACACCTTTAGACGAGTTTAATAAATTATTCTTTGGAGATTGGAATGATGATGAGTGGTGTGCGTTTGACAACTATATGATTAACTGCCTACAAGGATATCTCAACACAGGATTAGTACAAAGTAAATTTGTTAATCTTAAAAAGAGGCAACTATCTGCAGAAACTTGTCACGACTTTATTGAATGGTGTGGTCTCTTAAATGGAAGTGAGGCTAACTTAAACCTTAGAGTAGATACTAAAATTAATCTACAATCTTGCTACATAGATTTCATAGAACATTATCCGGATTACGGACCGAAGGCTAAGTTAACTATAAGCAGAATAAGGTTTAACAAATGGATGGTAGCTTTTGCTATATTTAAAACAGGAGTATCACCCGAGCAGGGTAGAGACTCTGCGGGAAAATGGATGAGGATGTTAAGGAACGATGAGATTAACCCACAAGCAAGATTAAATGTCTGACTTAAACCGAGCAATGATTAACACATTAAATGTCTTCAACGGTCATACGACTGTTGAGGCATTAATTATTGCAGAGGAAGGTTGGTTCGTTTATAATCCCGAAAAAAAAGTTACTTTAAAAACTCTTGAAAGTATGTTGCAATATTTTCAGGATGTTGAGGATTACAAAAGATGCGAACAAGTATTAAAACTTATACAAGATGGTAAAATTATTGGAAAAGACTTCAGGCTATAATGATTGCGAGTATCTTAAACAACTTGACGTACTTAAAAATGTAATGTTCAGAACTCAATCTATTAAAACAGGCAGGGGGAAAAAAGCTAAGTACCACGAGGAATACATATATAATTCAGAAGGAGACAATGAAGTAAGAGAAACAATTTTAAATTCAATCAAACACTACAAAGAACAATGTTTAAATTCCGAGAATACCAAACAGATATAATTGACCAAGCGACAAAAATTTGTAACACACACAGATTTGTTTACCTCACAATGGAGGTAAGAACAGGAAAGACCTTAACAAGTTTAGGCATAGCAGATAAACTAAAGTGTTCCAATGTTTTGTTTGTAACCAAAAAGAAAGCCATTAGTTCTATTGACTTTGATTATAAATTACTTAACCCCTCTTTTAAAATTACAATTATTAACTATGAATCTTTGCACAAGGTAGATAGCAAACCAAGTAATAGATTTGATTTTATTGTGGTTGATGAAGCACATTCTCTTGGTGCATTTCCCAAACCAAGCAAAAGAGCAAAAGATATTAAAACCTTTATTCAAAAAAATAACAATCCCTTTGTTTGTTTGATGTCGGGAACACCAACACCTGAAAGTTACAGTCAAATGTTTCATCAGGTGTATGGTATTCCTACTAACCCTTTTAAAAAATTTGTTAGCTTCTATAAATTTGCACGTCAGTATGTTAATGTTACTCAACGTGTTATAAATTCAATGTACATCAACGACTACTCCAAAGGATTGATTTCTATTTTAGATGAAATGAAACCTTACACTATTAGCTTTACACAGAAAGAAGCGGGATTCATAAATACCATAGACGAAGAAATAATTATAGTAGAGATGAAGCCAACAACTTATAATGTTGCTAATAAACTTTCTAAAGACAAAGTAGTAGAAGGCGAGACGCATCTTGTTATGGCGGACACTCCTGCTAAGATGATGCAAAAGCTACACCAAATATATTCAGGAACTATTATTTCCGAAAGCGGTACTGCTATTACAATAGATGATTCAAAAGCTACTTACATAAAACAAAAATTTAAAAACAAAAAGATAGCTATCTTTTATAAATTTAAACAAGAATATAAACTATTAAAAAGTGTCTTTGAAGACACCGTTTGTAACACCATCGAAGAGTTCAGTAACACAGACAAAAGTATTGCATTACAAATTGTAAGCGGTCGGGAAGGAATAAGTTTAAAAGAAGCCGAGGCTATTGTTTATTTTAACATAGATTTTTCTGCCACTTCATATTGGCAAAGCCGTGATAGAATGACAACTAAAGACCGAAGGCATAGCAAGGTTTATTGGGTCTTTGCGAAGAAAGGTATCGAAAAAGAAATATATAAAACCGTCATTAGAAAAAAGGATTATACGGTAAGACACTTCAAAAGAGATTTATTAACTTTGTAAAATGAGGTTTCTAAAGTTCTTGCTTGTTTGGATAAGTCAAAATTTAGCTATACCTTTTTGGATTGTGGGACATATACATTTGTCTGTACATAGTTTTCACGACCTCTACGAGTTGCTCTGTTCTGTAGGAATGAATTTAATTGTAGCCGTAGGATTTATAATCGACTACAATAATGACGGAACAAGAGATACAAAAGAAAAGAATAATACAACTTGAAAGTGAAGGTTATTATGTGATAAAACTCATCAACACAAACAAGAATGGTATCCCTGATTTGATTGCGATACCTCCTAACTCTAATGTTTTGTTTAGTGAGATTAAAAAACCCAACGGAAAAGTTTCTAAGCTACAAGAGTTTAGATTAAAAGAATTAAAAAACCATGGGTGTAAAACAGAGATTTTTAGAGGCTGACCTTTACTATGAAGTAGATGATTTTTTTGTAAGTAAACTAAAAGATTTTCCAAGAAACGTAGGAATAGATATAGCCTCACAGGTAAATGTGTCGTACGAAGACCTACCCACAAGGTCCGGATGGACCCAAACAATAGGTGGGGTGTGTAACGAAACAAACCCTGCTCTGTTTTTTGAAGTAGAGTATTTGAATCAAGACGAGGAGCCTCCTTTGTTCCTTGATGTAAACCCAATTGACTCGGATGATTATCTTGATTACATCCTTGAAAAAAATATATTAAAATCAAAATCAAATGCAAAAAGCCAAACAACTACAAACAAAAGAAGTTTTAGCTAACATAATAAACCAAACCTTTGACATCAGCATTTCTTCACAATCAAGAAAAAGAGAGCATGTTCAAGGGAGAATGATATATTATAAAATACTTAGAGACTTGGGGTACGGACTATCATACATTGCAAAAAGCATTGATAAAAACCACGCAACTGTTATACACGGACTAAAACAATTTCAAGATTTATGGGAGGTGGAACCTGAAGTTAGGTTTGAATACAACTTAATTAGAGACTTGTTCTTTAACCTTGATGTACAGAACACAGAAGATGTATTAAAAAAATCTGCAATCTTTAAACACCTAAAGTCTTTGGAAAATCAAAATAAAAGTTTAACTTTGGAAGTACAAGCGTTGAAGAATAGTCTAAAAAAAGTACATAGATACAATGATTTAATAGACCTTCTAAACCAACGCACCTTAAGCAAAGAACAATTAGACAGGACAAGAATTAGATTAAATGCATTTTTAAATGGTCTATAAAAAACATATAATAAATTAATGGTTGGTTTTTCATCCATAGACGCAGAGCGAATAAAGCACGTCAACTATCTAATGGATGGATTAAATAACCGACTCACAGAACTATATGAAGAACTTGCAGATAGAGAGACAGACCAAGCAAAAAAAGTTGTAAAAATATTAATTGAGGAGCTGAAGACCCTTCACGATTCGATGGAGGATGCGCTCTAAGAAATGTAGTGTTTGCCAAACCATCTATCCTATAAGTGAATATTATTTCACCGGCAGATATACGAAAGCAGGTAAAAACATTCGAAGAGCTAAATGCAAAAAGTGTGTAAAGAAAGTAAAATCAGATAGACGTAACAACATACGAGCGTGGCTTAAACAATATAAAAGAAACGGATGTTGTGCGATATGTGGATACTCAAAAGAAACACATGCAAATTTTAAATATCAAGCATTAGAGTTTCATCATCCCCAAAACAATAAAGCCTTTGCCGTAGGAGAAGCGGCTTCAAGAGGAATGGCAATAGGAAAAATTAAAAAAGAAATTGACAAATGTGTTATATTGTGCTCACGTTGTCACACCGAAATACATCATTAAATGAGATTCGAATCTAATAAAGATTTAAAAAGAGAAAAGAAAGCAATAGAAAAGTTTGTAAGCAAGTTCAAAGGCACCTATAAGAAACTTGGAGAAAACGATGTGGACTACAGGGTCTTTGATGGAAATGGAAAACTAATAGCTTACGTTGAGGTAAAGGGAAGATACCGTACAATTAATGATGCATACCCGCTGCCGGTGGCAGCAAGAAAAGTTGTAAAGCTCTGCGATAAAAGACTGAACCCTGTAATGATTTGGGCATGTGAAGACGGCATCATATACGGACTTCCATCTGAAATTAAGGGTGAAGTACGATGGGGAGGCAGAAAGCCACGAGAGGGTGCTTATAATGACGAAGAGCTTATGATATACTATCCCAAACAAAAAGCATTCAGGTATTTTAAATATTAGTCAATAGGGTATAGCTTACCACCGATTTCTTTGTAACCCATATCTTTTAGCATTTGTTTACGCATCTCATTTCGTTCTTTTCTAAGCCTATCTCTTTCTCCATACTTTAGCTCATACATTTCAGGGTCATACCTTTTTAAATCCTGCTTAGTTCTAATACCACCTTGAGGAATTACACCCTCATATTCTCCTTTTTTCTGAGGACGATAAGACGGAGTAACACCTAAAAAGTCATATACATTATCGTAAAACTCTTCTTGATTTGTCCCTTCAAAGATTCCTGTTTTTAATGAATTATAAAAGCCTATGAATGGGTCTACCTGAGCACCTAAACCTAATTCTATGACAGGTACTATATTCTTCATAAACCAATTGTCAGGGTATTTTTTTGCGTTTCTATTCATTTTACTAATTGCAGAACGGAAAGGATTGGTTACGTCATCTACAGGTCTTCTTATTCCTCTTGACTTATTTATTAATCCCTCAACCTCTGAACCGATATAAGGAAGTTGATATAGTAAATTTAAACCTAACATTGCATCTTTTATCTTTCTATAAAAAGCATCTCTATCCTCATCATCTCCTCGTGTTAGTAGTGCAAGATTAGATACTCCTACAAACAATGCGTTGGCTACTGCAAAGTTTAAATAGAATCCTCTTATGTCTTCCTTGTTAGGCATTTTGCCTTCCTTAAATGAACGAGAAATGTTTGTAGCTTTTTGCATTACTTTATTTATTTGTAAAAATAATGTACTGCCGAACATAGTAAAACCTCTTGACGCAAAATCACCTCTTAACTGCAAAGGTATTTTTTCAGTAGCTCTTCGTGTTTGCTGAGTAGAATTGTAATCATTAAATGCTTCCAATGCTGCAGCTTCGCTCATGCCGTTTGCAATATTACGTTTGTAATTAGCGTAATAACCCATAACCCCCATTATATCTCCTATTATGGTTGGACGAGCAGACAGTCTTTTAAATTTATCAACAAACCTTTTAAATAATCCTGTTCCTTTTCCGGCTTGTTTAAATGTCTGTGAACCGGACTCAAGACCATACACATCACCTTCCAAACCTTCAATCATACGTTGGTCAAATTGTGCGGACATCTTTCTTGCCTTAGCTATTGCACCTTCTTTACCAATTAAATCCGGAGCCATTTCAAACAACACACCTACAGTATCTACTGCAAACATAGCCATATCAATAGCTGATTGGATAGGTCTTGGTAAATTAGAATTTTTAGTGTATTCATATTGTTCAAACGCATTAATAAAAGAAGTTGCTTGTTTAGGAATCTGTACTAATTTAAAAGATAAAGCAAACCCTGTAAATAATCTTTGTATTTTTTCTAAAAACCCTGCACCTATTCCATCTGATGCTGCAGCAGACTGAGGGGCAATACTTGCGTTCACTAAAGTTTTCATTAGTTTTTTTACACCCGCTACTTCTATTAAAGTATTTACTGCCGGGATATTAAAGAAGCTATTTAGTTGTTGTACCCCTACTGCCATGGCTTTATATTTTTCCATTGTCTCAATATGGTTTAACATTACCTCTGAAAATGCCCCCTCTTTAAGGTTTATATCACTTGTTTCATCTACTCTTTCTTTAAAAGCAGGTGCAGTCTCTGCAGAAAAAATACCATTAAAGTCTCCGTCTTCTAAAAGTTTAGCATCTACTTTTTGAGCTACGGTTTTAGTAGGGAAGTAGTTCTCTACAAAGCCTAAGTTGACCCCATTAACTTGTTTATACACTGCGTTGGTTTCATTGAAATACTCTGTGCTAAAATAATTAACTATCTTGTCTGCAAACTGAGTAAGCTGAGGACCTAACTCTGTCTCTATGTCTGCTAATACTTCTGAGGTTATTCCTTGTTTTTCAAGTTTAGCTCTCTGTATAGGATTCTTGCTTAAAGCATATAATCTTAATAGTTGGTTAGCACTAAATTTAGATTTATATTTTCTACCTGTTTTTGAAGTAATTAAATCTAATGTAATTGTATTCGGACTACCTAATTTATTTACTCCGAGAGCTCTGTTAATTGCAACCTCAACATCTTCAAATGATTCAAACCCAACTTCTCGTGCAAAGTCATCAATTTTATAACGCATCTTACGTTTGTTTTGTAAGACCACCTCTTCCATTCTATTTAGTTTTCGATAAACATTATCAGTAAATAAAGTTATTTTTTTTGCCTTATTATCTAAAAAGTTAGTTATGGTTCCTAAATGAGAAAGCATATTTTTAAAATTGGTTAACAAACCCGGACTCTTACCATCCTTTGTAGACCTGCCAAATATACTATTGACAACCGCATTGGTTATTTTTTTTCTTAAACCTCCAATAGAATTATCACCTTCTATTGCATCCCTGTCTTCATTAAGTTCGTTTTCATTTTTTAAAGAACCATCTTCATTGAATAATTCAGGATTAGTTTCCTTTATCTGCTCAGTAGCTTGTTGTCTTTTAGCTTCTGCATCAGCAGCTTTTTGCAATCTTCTATTATTAAATCTTAATATAGATTCTTTTTTCTGTTGTTTTACATCTTCAAGCAACGCTTGAGCTACCTCTAAAGAAGATTCTTGTAAATCTCCAAATTGGTCATAAGCTAACTGTAATTGTAACAAACTTTCTTCCCTTAAAGTAAGTTCTTCATTATTTAAAACTTTTTGCGAAGACTCGTTAATTGTAACCCTGTTACTATCAAGTTTGTTCTGAATGTCTTTTAAGGCTTGTTGTCTTAGTTCCGGATTAGTAATAGAAACTGCATCTAATACTTCTTTGATATTAGCAAATGTAACTTGACCAATAGCATCAATACCTTTTGCTCTTGGCTTCCCTGATTGTTTTCTTGGACTTGCCTTAGCTTTAACTATTTTATAGATATCTTTAATTACATCTCTCTTTATTTTAGCACGTTGCTGCTCTACCACAGATAATATTTTTTCTTTTTGTGCTTGAAAATTATCTACAGTTGTTTTAGTAACTGCCGTCAAGAGCCTGTTAAGTTGAGCCTGAGTATACTTATCTGACTTAGGCAACATTGTTCTTATAAAGTTTTTTAATTGTAGTTGGACTTGTTTAATATTATCTCTTCCTACTTTTTTATCACTTAAAGATTGTCTTATGTTTGCCAACTCTTGAGATACATTTTTATTTCCTCTATATCCAAGGCTTCTGTCAAATCCAATTTGTAACTCTTGTTGTACTTGTTCCGGTTGAGCTTGAAAAATAGGATTAGCCTTTAATAGTTCTTGTGCTTTTTCACGAATCTCTGAGAAACTTTTTACTCTTTGCCCATCTTTTATTGAGAAGTCTTGAAGAGCTACGTTTATTTCATTAAATAATTGAGCAGCTTTTTGAACACCACCCTCAACTCTACTAAACTCTGTTGGCATGTTTTGTGCTCCATCAATTTGTACAGTCATAGCTTCTTTAATTTGAGAAACTAAATAACCTCTTCCTTTCAGAACTTCTTTTATTGATGCATCTGAAAACCCATTCTCTCTACCTACACGTACTATATCTCCAATACTTTCGTCAGTTCTAAACATAGCGTTAGCTAAGTTGTCAGTTAGAGTTGTGAGTTGTTTGTCTGTCATTTTAACAGGAGCACCACCAAGTATATCAGCTAATGCAGTTCCTAAGAACTCATCCATTGTTAGATTTTGAATTTCCTCTACAGTTAAATCTTTTGAAAGTTTAAATTTATTTTTGACATAAGACCACACGGATGCTATCCAATCCTTTATTTTTTGTTTTAATCCTGCCTCTACTACAGACTCTCCTTTGTTTCCTATAAGCGTTGCCATTGTTTCATCAACTGCTTTAGTCACATCTCCATCAAACTTCTTTAAAAACTTCTTATACGTTTCTGTTTGTTTTACAAGAGCCTCACCTTTTGCATATATCTTTTTGCCCTGTGGTGTTAATTTTAAATTCTCAACCCATATGTGACCCATCTCGTGAATTGCAGTATTATACAATTCGCTCTCGGTATTATGAACTTCAGAATTAATAAATATTTTTCCATCTTGTGTAAGACCATATACTACCTGCCCTTCTTTTAAGTAAGGTGTAACAAATGGACTTGATAAAACTCGGTCCATTGTTTGTTGGTCCGTTGATATGGTTACAAAAGGGAAACTACGATTTAAGAAATCCATAAATCTACCTGCGTTATCCATTCCCACTTTGCTTCCGGTAAACTCAAGATTACTTAATCCTGTTTGAACAGGAACCGTTTGTGACAATCTTTGTTTAGATGTACGCTTAGGTCTTGAACCTTCCAACTCTTGCTCTTGTCCTAATACAACATTATTCATTGCACTTGGGAAAAGCTCCACAATTGATTGAGGCTGCTCTATAATACCCATTACTTTACCTCTCGGTCCAACAGGGTAATTAGGATGAGTAGTTTTTTCTAAACCGGGATTTAATACATCCACACCTACCACCATATAAGCAGACCTTTGTGGGGTATTGGCTAATTGAGGTTCAGTTAATATGTCAGTAATAGCTCCTTTATTTAGTTTACTTCTTTCCTCAATAGATGGATTATCACCTAATAAAAACTTAGCCACCATTGAGGTAGGTCCGGGTTTACCGGGCACCGGCTTCTTGGTTAATGTAGGACTATTGGTTTTCCCATAGGTTATGGCATCAACAATTTTGTTTACAGATGCAAGAGTTTTTAATTGGGACAATGCTTCGGGTCTTACAATATCTGCTATAGTAGCTGCTTCAATATTGTCAACCATTGCTTGTATGTCAGATATTTCAGAAATGTCTTTATTATAATTTCTTATAGTCATCTTAGAAAGAGGCTTACCTGTTTTTTCGCTAACTCCTTTTTCAATCCTTGTTATTAAACTTTCTTTTTGTTTTGCAAGAGTTTGCATAAACAAATTTAAAGCCTCTCTTTTTACTTCAGCAGGAAAAGATTCAAGGTTATCTGCTAACACTCTAACAACTGCTTCATTACTTAATATGGATTTAGATTCCATTTTAGTTATAACCATAGGGACAAGACCATTATATTCAGGATTCTTGCTCCACCATGTATCAAAAAACTGTTTGTTATTGTCATATACTCTATTGGCTCTTGCAATTTGTGACTTAACTGAACCTTCGTCTATACTTGCCCAAGCAATATTTTGATGACCTTCTACTCCGGGAAACCCGAGTCCTCCTTTTAAGTTGTCAATTACATTACCTGTACTTGGATTTACTATGTCTCCTGTTCTAAGTTGGTCCGAGATATTAAATATCACCGGTACTCCATCAATCACTTTCCACTCAATAGTTGGGATAGGATTATCAGTACGACTGTTTAGTTCTTCTACATCAATCTTCGGTGAATCAGGATTTGTTTCTTCTACTGCCTCTATATCCACAGTAATAGCTTCGTTCTGAGCATTCATTTCCGCTACAATATCCTCCACAACTCCTGCACCTTCGGTGCTTAAATCTTCTTTCAGTCTGAAGTTCACCTCACCTGACTCAATTTGAGTACGCTCTGCGTTTAGTTCTTGAATCAATGCAGCCTTGGTTGCTCTGTTTCTTTTAGAAGCTCTTATTTCTTTTATTTTAGCGTCTATCTCTGCTAATCTTTTTTTCTTCTTAGCAGGAGTCAACCCTTTTACTTTTGCTTTAGGTTTTGCTTTAGGTTTTGCTTTAGGTTTTGCTTTAGGTTTTGCTTTAACTTTAGGTGGAAGTTTTACTCCTGATTCTTGTAGTGTTGCTTCTAAGTCTGACACCTCAGCTTCATCAACCACTACTTCTTCAGTTGGTGTCTTCAAAGACACCTCATTAGTTTCTGTTACAGTTTCTACAGACACCTCTTCTTTTACAGGTAATCCGGCAGCTTTACGTTGTCTGTTAGACATTTTGTTTTCCGTCTTAGGATTTCTTACAGTTGTAATGTCTACCTCTTCTGTGGTTTGTATATCTCCTGCGGCATTAGTTAAATATTCTTCATTAGACAAGGTATTGTCTTTAGATATTTTTTCAGTAGTGAAGGCGGTCCCCTCATTATCGGTAAGCCTCATTACTCTACTACCATCAAGATTTGTAGTCATAGTAGCATTAAAGGTTTCCCCGTTAGGGTCTGTATATGTAAACGCCTGTTGTTTGACAGGGATTCGACTATCGTTTAATGTTTCTACTTCATTCTCCTGAGTGGTCGTAGTCCCCCCGGCTTCTTCGTTGTTCCGTATCTCTGTGTCCACCGCTTGTATATTTCCGGTTTGTTTATTTTCAAATAATCCTCTTGTTTTTTGCTCTTGAATGGCATCTGTTCCAAATTTATCGTTAATAATTTTTGCTACATCTTGGTCGTTATCTACTTGTATCTTGGCTTTCTTAAAAGAACTTAGAGACATATCTCCAATTCTTTTTAAGAACTTAGATTTAGTTATACTCTTTCCGTCAATATTGTAAGAAGCCTTAACATCGCTTCGAATATCTGTTGAGGTGTTTTGTCTCCCTAATCCTGCAATTTGTAAAAATGTTTGTTTGTCGGTTGGTCTTACTTTTTTTGTTTCAGCTAACTCTGCTAACTCTGCTTTTACTTCAGAAATCTTAGAACTGAATACTGACTTTCTGTTTGCAGTAGATTCAAGTTCATTCTTAGCAGCCATCAATTCCATAGTTCTATTTAGAACTTCTTTATTGACACCGCCTTCAGTAGCATTTAAAACATTTAAAGCATCTTGTCTTAAGCCAAGATTTTTTTGAATACGTTGGTTTACATCTGTGCTTATCTGACCAAGACGCTCCATGTTGTTAGACCAATTAGAAACTTTCTCAGGAGTAACACTCATTTTAAATCCGAGCTCTTTATTTATTCCTTGTATAGTTGTTAGGTCATTTGCAATTGTGACATTGTTTTGACCTCTCATATCAAGAGCCATATTTAAAGCAGCAAATGGAGCGTTGTTTCCTAACCCTCCAATACCTTCAGCAAAAATTTCCTTCCAATCTATTTCATCTCCCGCATTTAATTGAGCCATTAATTCTCCTGTAGATTCAGCAAGAGGGTCAAACACAATACGCTCACCAACTCCTGTCAAAGCTCTTCTTCCTAAAGATGTGGTTTTTCCAACTTGAAACAATCTACCCGCAAGACCTGCGGATAGCATATCAACAATTGCAATAGGAATACCCCTTGCAGTTCCTCTTTTCCCGCCTTCAGACCACACGTTCTCATCCTGTAAAGCCATTTTCATTTCTTCAGGATTCATTATGTTATACCCATTATCTCTTGCGGCATCCATAATTGAGTTGGTATATTCTAATGCAAAGCCTGTTGCAGAAAACCCTGTTCTAAGACCCCAACTAAAACCGGTTAAGGCACCTCCCGCAGTTGTTACTACACCACCGGGTCCTGAAACAAAACCTGTCGCACCTATACCTGCTCCTATACCTGTTCCTGTTGCTGCAGAACTACCAATAATCTTCCACCCATAAGGTAGCATTTGAGAGATACTATTACCTGCCATACTAACTGCAAGTTCTGCCGGATTGTCTTTAAAGGCATTCCAAGACTCTCTAAAACCTTTTGCTTGGTGCCAACGTGCCATAGCTCGACTTGTCTTTCCGGTGTTTCCGGCTTCCATATAATCAACAATTGCTGAAGCAACATCTGATGTGTCTGAATCGCTATCAATATCTTTTAAACCAAGAGCTAATTTTAATATTTCATTTCCTGCCTTACCTCTATACCATCCTTGCTCAATTTCATTAGACATTCCTGCCCAATTTTCTACTATCTCTCCACGCAGGTTTTCATCATACTTACTGTCTAAATAGGTTTGTGCTACCTCGTAAGTGTTGGCAGCTTGTTGAGCCAAATCTTTTGATGCTTTGTATGTTGTTAATATAGAGTCTTTCAGTTTTACTCCTTCTGCATCATCGGGAACATAATCATTAAGCTCATCTAATGTTACACCAAACTCACTAAGCGATTTAGTTAATAATTCATTTTCTACATATTGCACAGAAGCATTTTGCATAACTGCTTCTTTGGTAATTTTCTGATATTTTTTATCTATGTATACATCATAATCTTCCCGAACTTCTTGCAAGTCATCGTCTTCATAAAAATCATATAGGTTATCTACTTTGTTTTGAGTTACCTCTAATATATCAGGTAAGTCGCCTCGAACAAATCCATCTTTACCGTAAAAATCTTTATATAATTCTTGCTCTTCAGAAGATAAGTCTTTAAACTCTCTTGGGTTATCTAACACATCCTCTATAAAAAGCACTTGGTCACGAGCAGTTTCATAGTCGTTAAAGTTTCGTGTCATTTCTAAGTAATCATAACCACGTTCTGAGAAAAAAGCATCTCCTTCAACATCCGCATTTCTAACTTCCTTCCAACTTCCTTTTGCAAAATCATCCGCCTTTTTAGCATCTTCAAACACAAACAACTCACCTCTTTTTACTGCTTCATTGTAAGCCTCCATGCCGGAAAGCTCCACCCAATAATCCGGATTGTTAGTTTGAATAGATGGGTTCTTAGGGAAAAGAGTAGGGTAAACCACATCTTTACCATCTATGTTTGCTGATTCAAATAATACAGTAGATTCAGTTCCGTCAGCATTTAATCTTGGAGTTTTTCTTAAATTTTTTGCACGAAGTGAAGATTGCATAAAATTGCTTTCCACTTCTTCCCTTCTTTCTTCAGGCTTACGTGCATACTTTGTAACAAAATCTTTGACTTTTTGAGATTCCCCTACTGCTCCTTTATTAGTAAAGGTGTCAAGGTCTATAGTTTCTGATACTACTTCTCCATTAGGTAAAACAGTAGACATTTTCATTGCATCACCGAGTCCTGTTTTTACAAAAGTAAATCCATATTTAGCATATAGATTATTAAAGTAAGCAACTCCTTCATCTTCCTCTAAACCAATCGCTTCTGCCGTGGTATAGTCTAATGCGTCTATAAATTCCTTAGAGTTTATAATGTCTTTTCTGTTTGCTTCTTCTAATGCAACTTGTTCTGCTGCTTTTTGTTTTTCTTGTGATTGTGAAAATTTAAGATTTTCTAATTCTTTATCCGCATTTTTTCCGGTAATACTAATATCCGCAAACCTTTGTGACTGTGCTCGGTCTACACGGTCTTGGTCGGGATACATACCGAGTTGAGACATAGGGTCTCGATATCCTGTAGTTCTCGTATCTTGTCCTGTAACATTAGATGGTGAAAAATCAAATTTTAGTTTTCCATTTTCATCAACTTGAATTTCAGAAATATCTCCTTGTAAATCTTGTTTAGGTTTTTGAGAGTCCAAAGAACCATCCCCCGATGGAGAATCCAAACTTGGTTGAGCCTTGTCTTTTTTTTTTACCGTACCTATGGAATCTAAAAAATCTATAACTGATACATCTGTTTTGTATGATGGGTCTAATTCTCCCATATAGCCATAAATTTGAGACGCATATTGTTGGCTACCCATTTCAGTAATAAAATCTTCAAATACCACGTCTTGCTCAAACCCGGCATCATTTGATACTATGTAGTCATATACTTGTCTTAAATATTCCTCATTCATAATCGAGTCTTATTAATAATTAACCCCCGGGTCTTGGAGCACCACCGCCTCCTGCAACTGTTTTCTTTGTTTTCTGTTCCTTACGCTTACCATAATCATCAGAATATTTTTTCTTTCCGTCTTCATCTAAAAGCATTTTTTGTTGTTCTAAAGACTTGTTAAGTATTTGTTGATATATAGCTTCTAATTCAGTTTGAGCCGTATTCCCATTCTTCAAATTAACTTCACCAATTTTCTTACCGTTCTTATCTTGAATATAAATTCCTCTACCCGCATTAAATGTTCTAACTTTTATATCAGACATTCCCGGTAAAGAAGATAACTGTGCTTTTACGGTGGCAACCGCAGCTTTTTCTTGGTCTTTAGTAATTGCAGGTCCTGCATCTACGAGTGCGTCAGCAGGTTTTAATTTAGCACCTTCGTTTTCTTTGTATGCTTCATCAAATGGTAATGTAACTGTTTTTTGTCCACGTGAACTAAAGTCATATTCAGTACCCGACAACACAGGCTTGGTAAGGTCTAATTTACCTCTTGTAATCACTTGATTAATGTCAGCAATTTTGTTTTTGTCAGGCAAGACAAAGTTCATACCCGCTTCAACAAAGTCGGTTTGATTATCACCAAACGTAATTGTTTCACTTGCTCTTCCATCATTAAATGATATTGAAACACCTAAGCCGTCTTCAGTTAAATTTATTTCTTCTACGTTAGGATTGAATGCTCGTAATGAATCTGCCGCTTTTTGTTTCTGCTCTTTAGTACCATAGTATAATTGAGAGAAATTACTAACAACACTTACTTGTTGGTCTTCAGCATTTCCTTGGTCAACTTTTGCAGGTGGTTCATATGGTGTAGTACCTGCAGATTTGGTTTTTTCAGTTTCATCTATTCGTGCACGTATTGCAGTTCTCATTCTTTCTTTCACAACTTCTTCTTGGTCACCTGCAAACTGAACTTTACCCGCAGCATTCTCACTACGGTCAATGTACATTAAATTTCCGTCTTTTCCTTGTTTGTCAAATTCATCCTTGTCGTAGGTAAAAGTATATTTTTTACCATTAGGTGCATTTAACACACGGTCGGTAAGTACAGAAGATATATTGTTTGGGTTCTTCATCATTGCTCCAACTTGGTCGTCTTCCCATGCCCTATAGTTAGAAACAAAATCCTCATCTTCTTGAGAATAATCCCCTGTTTTAGCGTCTACTTTTTGAACAATTGTATTTAGGTTACCCTCCGATGCATATTTAACTACAGAAGTTTCAATAGCACCTAAGCTACCGGCTGCATTTATTGCTGCGGCATCAAGGTCAAACCTATCGTATTGAGACTTGAGTCTCCCTCTTAATTCAGGAACTGTAGCAAAATCACTTGGGTTGCTTGAAATTTGACCGTTAACTCTTTTGCCTACACTTATAACTCCATTAGTAGGGTTTATATATCCACCCACATTACGAAGGTTTCCAAGACCTTCTGACTGCTCCATTTCCCATACCTCTCTGAATGATGATTCGTCTCCTTCCCATCGTGACATTTTGGTCTTATATTCTTCTTGATATTCTTTTGCAAGGTCAAACATTTGAGATGTTCCTGACATTCCGTTTTGTCTATTTCTTGTGTAATCTCTAAGAGAAAGTTCTCCGGACTGTAGCAAACGGTCTTGCATTAATCTGTATTCTTGCATTCCATTAGAAAAATCTGCAATAAAAGTGTTACCTTGGTCGTAGTCACCGGTGGGAGCATTAGAAAGTTCTTCCCCAAATTTTCGAGAGGCATCTTTTATCTCTTCTTTCTTTTTAAACCTTGCTGCAGTTTCAGCCTTAAGCATGTCTGTAACACCCTTGCCAACTTCTGCCCAATTTATTTGGTCCTCTACTTCACGCTTTACATATTTATAATAAGTCATACTCTAATTTCCTTGAGATTTTTTCCAATCTAAAAACTGTTGATACTCAGAGTTCATCGACCCGGCTCCATATTCCATACCAAAAGCATTGTTAAATTGTTTAGGTGCATATGATGCATAAGCAGTTTCATAAGCATCACTTCCAAAAATCTGCCCTTTTTCTGCACCTGATAATCCCGATTTAAACCTTCTGAAATCTCTATTTTTATAATTTGAAAAATCTATATTTTTTAACTGTGTGTCTCCTACTTTTATATTGTCAAATGATTTATCAGAAAAGTCCATGTCAGCTACTGCTTTTCTTTGACCTCCTATGTTTTGACTAAATAACGGAACCATTGACAACCCTTGTTGTAATGCGGCACCTGCCGATTGAATACCTTGCATCTTAGCAGCCTCGGCTCGTCTACCTGCGTCTGCCGCAGCCATTTGAGCACCTTCGACTTCTTGTAAATCTAATTTGACGTTCATATCTCTTAAACGAGAATCTTCATCTGCTTGTAATTTTTCGAGTTTATTGACTTCCTGTTCTTGTGCGGCACGAATTTTACCTTGACCTTCTTGTGTGGCTAATTGAACTCTTCCTACTCCGGCTGCAGCTCCTCGCTCATCACCTTCCACTACTGCTTGAGTTGCACCTGCCGCTTGTTCTAATATTTTTTCTCTTTCAATATTATATACTTCTTTGTTGACACTTAATTCATCAAAAACATTGACTTCAAGTTTCTTTCTTGCTTCTGCCATCATTTTTTCCGCCCTAAGTTGAGCTGCCTCTCGTTCTCTTCTTGCGGCTCCGGCTTGTCCAAACGACATCGCAGATGAACCAATGGATACTGCTAAACCACCAATACCTAAAAATAATCCTGACATAATAACTTTTCTTTTTTAATTACACTTATGGGTAAAGTTTTATAATCTTCCGTGTATACATCTGCTTCTGCATCTTCAAAGGTTTTAGCCTCGGTTTTATACACACAACACCACTTAGTATCTTCATGCATATACAATACTCTTTGAGTTCCTATCTGAGTAAAAATAATGTGAGGTGCTTTTATTGTTACAAGTTCCCCACTATCAGTCAAATATGACACTTTACCTTCAAGCAAAAAAGATGGGTGTTGTTGTTTGTGAATCATAGATATTATAAAATGTCCCTTTGGAATAAACATCTGTCTTGTATACAAACCACCCTCTAAAGTTTGTTTAATTGGGTATACTTGTTTACAAATTTCACTTTGTTCTTCACCACACTTATGCGTAATTGCTTGGTCAAACTTACTCAAATCCTCTCTAAAGGTTTCTATTCTTTCCCAAAGCATTCCCCTGTTTTGATTTACATAATTTAATATGCTTTCAGGTTTATACTCCTGAACCTCTACAGAATCTTGCATATAATTAAATTTTATTTACAAAGATAGTAAAATTTAAGGGAAAGATTTCATCACTTCAGATTCAACCGCAAACAGTTCTGAAGGATTAATGGCAATAGTTTTGTCTAAAGTAAGAGTAAACTCACAGTAATGCCCCAAAATACCATGTGATTCTGCTATAGGATTCTTAATATAAAGAAAATAAGCATCATTTATAGGGACAGGATAAGTAGTACCCGCCACCGTAGTAGTGTCAATTACTAATTGATTTATGCCATTTACTTTATCTACTTGGATATCAGTAATTACACCCGCAAATTGAGGGGTGTCGTAGGGAGGTACTGAAAAATAAAGATAATCTCCAACACTAACGATACTTCCAATATTAACATTCAAATTAAAAAGTATTTCATATGCTGCAGCAGGACCGTTTTCGGACACACTTCTGCCTATTCCATTTAAAGAACGTAATTCAAAAGCACCTTGCGTTACACCTGCACCTGTATTGTTATTGGTTCTTATAAAAGCAAACCAATCTCCCTCTTTTCGCTCATACCAATTTTCTGTTGGACCTGCGGTAATATATCCATTGTTTTGAATGTCAGTATTACCATTAAAACTCCAAGCATCATCACTTTCTAAATTAATAGTTTTAAATATTTTATTTTGTAAAGGTTGCTCATTAAATACTGTAGAGATAGTAGAGTCGTAAGTGGTTCCATAAAAAGTATTATAGTTACTATTGACATTGTGTCTAAACAAATTACCACCTTTAAAGGTGTAAAAGTATTGATTCATTCCTATCATATAATCAGGAAAGTAAGAGTAAAAAGATGGAAATCCTTTTGAACCTTCGCTATATGTTAATGTATAATTTTCGGGCATAATTAACAGTTTGTTAGTGAGTTTATAATACCATCTCCATCGACAACCATTGTCTTTCTAATTACACCTACCTGTATATAGTAAGTTCCTTGAGATGCTTTTACAGAGCCGTTAGGGTCTACAACGCAAAATTCATTTACTGCAGGGTCCCCTGCAAGTCCTCCTGAATTTGGAACATTAAAATAAGTATTAGGCAAGTTAGCGGTTAAGCAATCCGTTCCTCCGGTAACAAGGTTGGATGTTGAAAACCCTGTCAATTGAACCGGACAGTTAATACCAAGAGTCCACCCTGTGTTAGCACAAGGACCAAATATCTCAACACTTACAACTTCCGGAGTTTGAAGTGGTTTAGGTATATACAAAGTGACCGGACCCGGAGACGGAATAGTTAATCGAACATCACCGCCATTACCGGTAACTACACCATTTGACCCTGTTGGGTCAAAATTTGCACCGTTAAAGTTAAAAGTATTTTCTCCTGAATATCCTCCACCATTTAAAGTTTGTGCAATATTACAATCGCTATTTATATTTCCAACAAAAGTATAATGTCCATTGGTGTTTGAGGATAAATATCCTTGAGTTGCACTTGTTGTCTCGTTATAGAACTGATTATTGTATTGTACCCTTATACCATCGGGTATTGCAGATACATTAAAATATAAAATAATAGCACCTACTGAACTTCCTGTCCCAAAATTCACGGTATAAATTCCACCACCACCACCGGCATTAATAGAAGTATTACAGGGTAAAACACATGAAGGACAAATAACAACTGCTAACAACACTCCACCTACTTGTTCTCTTGAAATGACAGAGTTTGAATAAAATCCATCAGGTGCAGGTGTAGTTAGGGTGGCATCTGTAAATACTGCAGTAGCAGTCTCTAAAGTTGAACCGTCTATAAAATAATTTCCAAAAACTCCCATATCTAAATTTTATTAAGGTATTTGATTTGAACACTCACAATCAACCAATTCCACATCAATGTTAGGGTCTGCAAAAACCTCGGTTGCACATATTGCAACTGACCCAAATCCGGGTACATCAATTTGAGAAGGTTTTATGCAATCCACATAAAAGAATGTTATTGTGTTTTGCGTATTGTTTATCAAATTATATTCTTGACAAACTTGTATACAATTAGACACCAATGATATTCCTGTTATAGTATCTTGTGCCACTCCGCTCCCTGATGTGTTTACTACTTCGTAAATACACCCGTCTTGCAAAGTTACAAAACTCCCAACAAATACCGTAAAGCCTCCGTCATTTACCGGGAATGATGGTTGAACATCACCTCCACAGTTTTGAACTGTAACTAATTGAGGTGAAGGAGTTAGGTTGCAATCACAATCTCCAACTTCAGTAATTATTAATGCAGGGTCATATGGTTGTATGTCTTTTGCACAAGTAGGGAAAACAACTATATCTTGTGGACCAACTGTAAGCGTGTTGGTACTGCCATCACATTGGACATACGTTATTGTTTCTGAAACATTTGTCGGATTTTCTATTCTATATTCTTGACATACCTCATTACAATCAGTAATAGTAAGTATGTTAGTAATAACTTCCCCTGTTCCTGTTAGTGGGTCACTTGTTGTATTCATTACTTCAAACACACAATTATCTTCACTCCAAGATACAAAATCGCCTACCTGAGCATTTTGCCCGAAAGGAACTATATGAGTCTCATCAACAGTTTGTAATGAACATTTTTTAATTAATAAATTGCTTGGTTGACAACTTACTAAAACTTTGGATACGCCGGTAGCAGAAGTTAAATCTGTAGCAGCTATGGTAACTGTTGCTCCATTAGCAATTGGAATAAAAGAAGCTACACCTGAACAATCTGTGTATTGATATAATATAGGTGAGCCTGAAGCATTAGTTATTTCATACTCTTGACACACATCTAAACAAGACGATTCGCTTTCTACTTGATTTATTGTTTGAGTTGGTGTTAAACTTGTTAAAGCTAACACTTCCCATCTACAATCTGTATTTGACAATATACTTACAATGTCGCCTACTTTAGCACTTGTAGACCCTTGAGATATTGTTTCCAAAGGAACAATTGCTCCGTCAGCTCTACATTGTTGAATGCGGAAGTTAAGCGGAGTGTTACACTCGCATCCACTATATTGAAGCGTTAAGTCCGCATCTAATGAAACCTGCCCCCCTGTTAAACATATAATATTAGAAGAAGCCGGTGGGATAGTTTGGCTTTGTTGTTGGAATAAGCAATCAAAATAAATTATAGTTCTGAAAAGAGTAGAGCTTGTATTAGTAACGATGTATTCACTACACTTAGAACTACAATTAAAGTTTGAAGAGAAACTATCTATAGTTGTCCCGCTCCCTGTTGCTGAAACAACAGATGTTATTTCGTAAGCACATCCATTAACAAAAACAAAGAATCCAATACTTAGATTTCCTGCTGAATCCAATACCGTAATTGTTTCAGGTATTGAAGCAGGGGTAGTAGTGACCGCAGAGTTTTGGCATAATTCTGCCTCATAGTAAATTTGATTACAAACACAGTCTATTAGCGTAACATTAAAATTACCGAGACTACCGGTCCAATTTGTAATTTCTCGAGCACATAATTCTATAGTAGTTTCGTCATTAATAAATAATGTCTGAACAATACCATCGCAGTCCGTATACGTTAGGTCACCCCCACCTTCTTTTTCTGCACTATTTTCTATTTCATATCGTTGACAGACCTCAGAACAATCAGTAAATGAAGAAGCACCTAACATATTAAAGGTTGCTACTTGAGAAACATCAACTTGTAATACTTCCCAAACACATTGTTGATTGCTACCGTCAGTTATTGTTATTAAATCACCAACTGTTACATTAAATCCTGTAGTATCCGCATATCCTATTTGTGGGTAAGTTAAACTTTCATAAGAACTTTCACATCTTCTTACTTCCGACACAATTGTCGGAGGTAAAACAGTACAATCACAATCAATTAAAGTAAGCGTTACATCACCTACCAATGTAGAAATAGTTTTAGCACAAATGGTTTCGGTATTTCCAATACCAAGACTTATTGTTATACTATCATCGTCACAATCAACATATGTGACATCGTAAGCGGTATCAGGACTTGTATTTGTAACTTCATATGTTTGACAAACATCTGAGCAGTCTGTAATATCAGTTCTAATTGTTGTTACTACTGCGTTAAGAGGGTCTTGTGTTTGTTGTACTACTTGATAAACACAATCATCATCACCTACACTAAGCTCTACAAAGTCCCCTATTATTAAACCACCTGCTTCAGTTATTATATATTCTACTACAGGGTCTGTGGTGCTTAAGTTACATTTCTGAACTCTTAAGTTATCTCCTGTTTCACAATCACAACACACATCAAATGGGTCAATATTGCCATAACATAATTCCACTTCTGTTGGTCTTCTATAATCGTATATTAAATACAAATATTCTTCGTTTGTATTTGGCATAGGAAACTCTACTTGATAAGTGTTTGGACCACCTGTTATAGGAGTTCCATTAACTGAGGCTGCCATTAAAGCTGCCATATCATTTGGAGTGTTTGCATAAAAAGTATTACTTCTTAAGTATCTCAACTCATCTAAAGATGGGTCAAACACATAGTCATCAATAGGTAAGATTCTATTAGAAATTATTCTAACAGAAGCCGTATTAGCCGGTATAAAGCCTCCACCTTGAGGACCGCTTAATTGAGTATACTGAGATATTAAAGGATTTTGTGTTCCCGCAACGAGCTCTACTTGTTCGCTATGTAAAGGAGAAATAAAAGCTCCATCAGTCCATCGGTATTCATTGTGAATAAACTTGTCCGCATCGGCACTAAGAGAATAACAAACTTGAATTATAGTTATTTCCGTGACCGCAGGGCAATTAACAGTTACTTCTAAGGTGGTGGTACCTGAACTTTGAATAGACACTTCTACGGTATCCTCTGCTACAGAGTTTTTATCAACTATTAAAGTACCTGAAACAGTTGTATTACCTGTACTCACAGTTGTATTGTCGTATTCTGCATCAATGTTAAATGATGGAGTAACTCCAATTACATTGTAATCTATACTTACATCACCTACTAAATTTCCTACGTCAACGCAGAAATTTGAAGATGAGTTAGATGTAATAATTATTGTTCGAGTTATACCACAATCAATACAAACAGGTGTTGTAGGTAGTAATTCAGAAGTAGCACTTAATACGTATTCATTCATGTAAGGGTCATATCCGCCAAGTTTCTGAGTTCCAAAAGAACCTAAGAATAAGTCTCTAAACCAAGACCTCATTCCTGCTTCTGATATTACAGTTAACCTTTCGCTTTGACCTGATGTCCCTGTTAATTGAATTACCGCTCCTCTTTTTGCGTCAGTAAAAAATTTATTAGGTCCCCATTTTGCATAACTTTCCGGGTTAAAGCTAATACCATATTCTTCAATCCGAGAAATTTGCGTACCCAAAACTTCAGGGATAGAAGCGATAGAGCCTCCGCCTGTTGAGTCAGATAAAAGGTTTTTACCTTGAAGCACATAAGAAATTTTATCCTCTTGTAATGTGAGTATGTCTGTTTCTCTTCCGTCTATTTTAAATATAGGTCCAAAGTTTTCTTCAATAGGTTTAAAGTTTAGTAATCCAAGATTAAATTCATTTAGCTTATTAACATTAGATTCATCATTAAACACACCACTATAAGTTAAGTCAGCAAACCTTCTTACTTGCTGATAGTCTTGAGCTGATGTCGTAAATATTCTGTTTCCTAATTCAAGAGTTTTCCCTTTTATAGAGTCACGTGCTTGATAGCTTTCAACTCCATTACCAAAAGAATAACAATTAAAAAATTCTGTAGAAATAATTGCAGGAATACTTCCGGTTTGGTTTTGAATGTTTCCTGTATGCGTCCCCTCAGTTAAAGGTGAGCTATTAATCGTAACGTCTGCAGGAAACTGCGGAGGTGTTGAAGGGTTTATTGTAACTGAATTACAAACTCCAATTACATCTACTATGTTATTGTCATTTTGTACAATAATAGAAGATGATTGATTATTTATATCTAAATAGTCAAACTGAATAGGTGCATTATTTGTGTCTACCTGTAATTTAAAAAGACATTTGTTGTTTCCCTGAATAATTGGGTAAGAGACAGAACTCTCAAACCATACATCAGGTAAAGCATCTTGAGTTGGGGTTTCAAATGCAATGAAAGATGTGCTTCTAATAACCTCAATAGTCACTTGAAGTGTTGTCTTTTTTCTACTATTTCCACTATATCCTTTTGAGCTCTTCCAACTAAAAAACGTACGTCCATTACTTGTTGTAAATTGACAAGAGATTTGTCCTGCACTACATCCTTGAAGAAAACCTCCATTAAGAATTGGATTGTAATTTATAGCACCTACACCTGACCCTTCATCTGAACCTTGAGCCTCTAATATACCTGCAATGTTACTATTATCAAACCATTCTTTGAAATTATCATACTCTTGGTCAACAGTAAAAGTTTGGTTTACTGACCATTTTTTAAAAGGCACTCGTCTAATTCCTCTACGTTGATTTAATATTTCAATTCTTACTCTACTACCTGCCGGAAGAGAGTAATCTACATAGGTCCCCGGGTTAGCACTATCTTCAATATCTACAGGATAGCTTACAACTCTACAACCTGAACCATTACTACTAATTAAACCGTAATTTACGACAGGATTATCTCCTACATCTGTATTAAATTCATTTGCTCTTATTTTCATATAAGTTCCTGTAGGTACAGGAATTTCTGCTCCGTTTAAATCGAGAGGAGCAGGATTAAGAAAATCCCTTGGTTGAGATTTTTTTTCTAATACTGTAGCAAATGCACATCTATTTACCGGTCCTGTTGCATCACTCTTAACTTTAAGAATATCTCCTTCTTCAACCTTCGTAGAGTTCTCACCGTCAAGTAAAAAATAATCAGCTCCCGTAGAAGGGTCTGTAAAAAAGAATGTAGTAAAAACATTAAAACCTCCCTCTTGGTCTTGTTTAATACAAAACTTATATCGTGTTGCAAAAGCAGGTGCAATTTGTTCAGGTGGTATTGTTATTTGTATTTTGTTTTGTAATTCACTATTGGCACACGGAACAGATATTGTGTTGTTTGGACTTACAAGAGCAGTTGTTGCACGATTAAAATCATCCATATAAATAATACCAACTTCGTATGTTCTATCACTATGTAAACTTGTTGGGTTACCTATTTCTAAAAAAGTAAAATCTGCACCTGTAATTTCATAGTATTCGTAAACACTAACTGTAATAGCCGCTCCTGTAGGGTCGTCAACAAATCGCATAGCGGGTAATACAAAACCAATATTGTTAGAACCGGGAGAAGCCTCTATCCTAATCGGTTGTCCTGCCGTTGATATACCACTTTCAAGTTTAGTTAAGTTGCCTAAATTATTATTTATAATACAATTAAATTCATCGGTAAAAGTGGTTCCATCACACGCATCAACTACAGGTTCTATGTTTGTTATACTACCAACTGCATCTATAAAAGAAACACTTGTAGCGAGTTCGTATACACTATTGTAATCTTGCGGTAATATAAAACCAAATGATATTTCAGCACTTTGCGTGGTTACATTAGGGAAGTCCGCAGGATTACCTGAAAACTGACTGTGTGTAAAAAATATTTGAATAGAGATAGAAGCTCCTGCTTTAAGCTCTAAATCCCCAACGTCTATAAAAGCAACTTGAGATTGATTAACTGCTACCACCCCATCTATGGTATAAACTGTAGCAAATAGTTCTTCTTCAATATCTTTTAATCCAATTATATTAGCTTCTAAATCTGCCGTATATTCTAATTGCGTAGGAAATCCACCTGCAGTTACAATATCTCTTTGTTCTAAATAATTTGCATAAATTAATCTATTACCCATTATAGTTTGAGCAGTAGATAATAAAGGTACGTTGTCGTATAATCTTAAAATTTCACTTGATGGTAGTATTGTAAATATTTTTTGGTCACTAAATGTGTAAGTATATTCTGTGTTATTAAAAAGTCCTAAGTCTTCTTTGTTTAGTTTTTCAATAACTTTAATAGTACCGGAGTTCATGTCTTTGAATAGCAAATCAACACCCACTACTAATTCACTTCCGGAGTTGTATGTTATTTCAGCTTGATTCCCAAGGTTTAACATTCCATCATTTAAGCCTTTTGCAAAACTAAATTGAAAAGGACTTGGTATAAAAGCAGGTGCAGAAAATTGTGAGGTTGCGGAGTATTCACTATCAGCGTATTTATACCTGTATGCAAAACTTATAAACTTATCTTCTAAAAAATTATTTTGCCCTGAAGTTGGTAAAGTTTTAACAAGCGGAGAATTTAATGGTGGCTTCTTAATTACAAGAATAGATTCAGCAGTAAAAGCATCAATTGCTGCTTGAGGATTAGGATAGTCTCTTTCTGTGTTTATAAATCTTGGAGGATTATAATTATCAGTAAAAAACAATAACTTTGAATCTACTAAGTTTACACCGTTAATTAAGTAATCTTCGTTAAAATTTAAAGTAGTATTTATATTACCACCATCATTAACACTAATAACGTGGTATGTTAAGATGTTTGTTAAAACATTAAGAGAAACAATAAGGTCTAATTTGTTTGTAACTTGAGAAGTAAAACCGGGGTCCGTAACAAACCAATATATAGTTTCATTCGCACCATCCTCAAATGCACCTATACATTTTGCTTGACCCGACAAAGGTATACCTTCGTATTCAAGACTTGTTAAAGCAACATTCCCTTTTGCATTTTCTACAGAGCCAATTTCTGTTTCTTCTGTAGAACCTAACCTTACGTTTAAGGCATCAGTATATTGCCCATTAGGAATAAGTCTCTCATCGAGACCTTTGTTCATAATACCCGCAATAAAATTTCTCTGTGTATTCGCCATTTTTATTTAAGCCATTTATCCTTGCCTCTTAAATTCATAAGTAAACGACCCGGATGTATATTACTTATTCTAATTTTTGCATTACGCAATAAAGCACTTTTTCTTTTACGAGCTCGTGCGATAATATATTCTTGAGTCATTGCTTTAGAGTTAAGTATTGCATACTCGATATAAGCATAAATATAATCTTCAAATAATTTATTAACACTAATTTCTGTATTGTCTCCACCCTCCATTCCATCTGAAACATACTCAAGAACTATGCTTTGATTTGCTAAATCAGAACTAAAGTTTATTACTCCTCCTTTTTTGTTTATACTAAAAGTAGGATTAGAGTTGGCGGTTTCTGTATTTAAACCATACCGAGCTCCTATTGAATAATCAAAATACCACAAACCATCACAACAATACCCCTCCAATCCATTAAAAGGACTATTAGAGTTTAAATAAATCGACCTTGTACTTCCTTTAATTCTATCTATATCTAACTCTGAGAATTGAGGACTTAACGCATTTCCTTCATGGTCAAATAATATCCTACAATTATTGTCTTGCAAATATGCATCAGACCAATTTGTTTGAATGTTTTCAGTTAAAGGGTAAAGCATTCCATTTTTATAAATAGAAATACGGACCCAATTTACATAATCAGATGGTAAAACAAATCTCAATGAATTACAAATAGTTAATTGTAAAATTTTTATTTCTTTAAATGCATCGTAATTTAATTCCTGTATACCTCGTTTAGCGTGAAACAAAACTTTATATCTTTCCTCGTTGTTTATCAAGTTATGATTACCTGCATACATTAACATAAAATTGTTTACGATATCATACAATGACACGTATTGGTAAGAACCCCAATTAGCATCTTCGGGTTGGTTCCCATTGTTTTCATAATATTCGTATTGTGATATATATGGCATAATCTATTATTTTTCGTCTGTGTCTTCTTTTGTTTCTAAGCCTTGTGCAAACTGTACGGCTCCTACTTCTCTAATTGACATACCTGCATATTGTAAAATTTTTAAAACTAAAGTTGGCTCATCAGAAATTGATAATTCAAAATCTTGAAAGTCAGATTGAGTTTGGTCAAACGAAGGTTCGCCTCCTAACAAGGTAACATATGTCCATTTAGGGTCATTAGGATATCTTATGTATTGACATTCTACGGCACCGATAGTGTTTATACTTGCAGGAAACAAACTTAAATTAGGTTCCTGTTGAGTATATGCCGGAAACATAGTTGAGGGTGCAGTAAGCAAAGAATTATTAAGCATAGTAATTTTGCTTTGTGTAACTTTTTCTGCTTCATTTACAACACCATCGTCATAAATAACATAGTTTTGTGGAAACACCGTAAATATATCTGCATTAAGTTGAAGCGTGGTAGGGTTTACTACACTTACAACTTTAGCAACTTGTTGTGTTGTAACATTTCCAACAATATCTCCAACACCAACACCGGCTGCAATAAAGTCTGAAGAGTTATCTTCAAGACCATTTACCACCGCATTCGTGTTTACACCTGAAGCCAATAAACGAGTGTAAGCTAATACTTTATTTAACAAGTAATAATTATCGTTTGTTGTACTTGGACTTGGGGTAAAAAACTCATTATTAACATTATGTAATAAAAAGTTAGTTTTGGAAAATATATTTATTACTTCCTCGTATCCTTTTTTGATATCGGCATATCCTGTCCCTGATGCTCTTGCATTTTCTTTATTTATTTGATAGTTGTACTGATAAAAATAATCTTCAAAAATATCTAACTGTGCCTGTTTAGCAAATAAATTAAAGTCAGAGGGTGAGATGTACCCATAATTATTTTTATTTAGTACAGACAATACCGTATTTCTTACCGAATTAATCATTCCTAAAATGTTTAATACAAAGATACACAAAAAAAAAGAGGGTAGTTAAACCCTCTCTTCCTATTATTATGATTAAAAACCAACACACCTTTCACACGTGTTGAGCCTACAATATACAAATTACATTTGACTTTCCAAATATTTTAATTGGTCTATTCCATCTTCACTCTTAAACCAATCTGCTAAAAATTCTTGTGGGTCAACCCCAAATGGAATTGAAGTCATTCTTTTTTTATTTCCCTCCATATTAAAATAAACATCTTTTCTTTTATTTCTATAACTCAATAATTTATTGTCAAAAAATAATTGAACTTGAGATTGCAATTTAACATTAGGGTCATTTATAAGGTTTAAAAAACCTTGTGGATTTCTCTTTGCAAATATTAATATATCTCTTTTTAATTCAGAGCTACTCAATTTACTGACATCCGTATTAAAAACCACTCGAGCAATATTTTCCATCTGCTCTATGGATAAAGATTTAGCCTCTACTAATGCATCAACCTCTGCAGTTAACACCTCTACTTCAGCAGCAGCATCTTTTTTGTGGTCCACTTCAACAAACTTTTTTCCATTTAAAGGGTGATAGTGTAAAAACTCCTGTAGTATAGGATTCTTTTTAGACACCCTAAGCATTCCATCTTCAAAAATTACAGGAGTAACAACTACGTTACCATCTTGTTCATCTACAAATGGACTTCTTTGGTTTATTGAAAATCTTAATTCTCTATTAATCCCTTTATCTTCGTCAAAGTATAACAAAGCTGCATTACGGGAACTTCTTGAAGGAATGATGCACGACAATGGTGCTCTATCTCTTGTGAGTTTATAAACTCTATCTTTTAATTCTGCTTTTTTCATTTTTAAATAATTTAATTTTAATTCAATTTATAATAAAAGGAGAGGTGTCTTTGAAGACACCTCCCTTTTAAATTCAATATTAGTCTTCGAAAAGGACGAAGTTGTTCGCACCCATTGTACAAACACATCTTTCTGATAAGAAGTGTACCTCCATAGCATCTAAGCTACTTGTAGCTGCACCACCTGCAGAACCTGTAATCCAAGTCTTATATCTTCGGTCTTCAGTTTCTGAAGCTCTATATCTTACGTGTAGATAAGGTCTCTTAGCATTTTTGCCAAGAACTTGGTCGTACACAGATGTAGAACCTGCAGGAACAAGAAGTCCATTGATTGAACCGGAACCACCGACACCGGCTGCTCCTACTGCTAAACCACCTCTCATTGTAGGGTCGTTTAAGTATTTCCAATCAGTTTTATAGAAATCATATCCTCTACGGAATCCTGAGAATCCTAAGTTAAGAGCCATTTCCTCATCGTTGTCAAATAGTCCGTAAGACGTACCACCTCCACCGTAAGAGTTCTGTGCTGCTAACATATCATCAATAGCGAATCCGAAATCTCTATCTAAGAAGATAACATTTTCTTCAATTGCACCTTGAGCATCAAGTCTTCCGATGATTGCATCGAAATCTCCTAAAGCGTCAGGTACACCACCTGTCCATAGGTTACCTCTGTTTTGAACAGTATAGAATATACCTTCAGAACCTTTGTTACCATAGTCAGGGTTGTCAGCCGGAGTAGCCGCACCTGAACCTGCTTCTGCAGGAACCGCTTCTACCATAGCCGTTTCAAGATAGTCATCAAATCTTAAACGAGTTTCGTGTTCAGATTTCATGTACCATAAATAACCACTTGCTCCATTTTCAGTAGTAACTTCTACCCATCCAATTTGAGCCATATCAGAACCTGATACTGCGTACTTATCTTTGATAATGATTGGCGAATTTTCAAAGATGAAGTCATCAGATTCTAAAGAACCATTCATACCTACTGTACCTTTTTTAAATTCTGAACCATAAATAAAGATTGTCACATCTGCATTACCTGCACCTGTTCCTGCCGTTACAAGACCACCTGCTTCATAGAAAGCGACTGTAGCTTGTATTGGAGAAACGGTTAAGTCAACCGCAGTTACGATACCTTTATTTTCACCTGAACCATCATTTTGGTGAACCACAACAGTTTGCCCTTCTCTTAAAGCTATACCGCCTTGAGCTGAAAAAGGATTCTGTCCTGTGATTACTTGACCTGCAGGACCTGCAGGGTCATTGATTTGAAATGTTGCAACGTCAGCACCTTGTGCTGCAGCCGTGCCTACTTGAGTATACTTCACGTGAAGTCTACCTTGTTCTGCCCATTTCACTAAATCTGAGTTAGAAGGAAGCTCTGCTCCAACTAATCTTAAGAACGAACCAATCGTTCTGTTTCCATATCTCTCAAATTCCTTTTCATAAGTATCGGGTAGATACTGATTTAAGAAATCAAAGTTTTGGATGTAGTTTGTTGCCAACGGCACTTGTTGTGCGGACGGCTGAAGGTCAAAACCGGGACCTGTAAAATTTCCTGCCATTACTTTTAATTTTTAAAATTGTTAAATTACTTTTTATTACTTTTTATTTTTAAGCCTCTTCCACTCGAAGTAGATAAAGACCTAATTTGCAATCCATCCTTCCTGCTCCCTACTTGAGGTGACTTACGCTCTGTCATATCGACATTTTTCATTTTGCGTGTCACATCTTCAGTTGCATCAGACTTGCCTTGTTCATAAAAGAACTGAGCAAATTTTTCCGGATTCATTGCTACGGCTAATGCTCTGTGGTATCCTTCAGCATTATTAAGTAATCCTGTATCTTGGTCTATATACTTTTTTACAAAAGTAGAAGAATCAAGTTGAGATTCTCTAATTCTACTGCTATCACCGGGATTATAATTTAAAGTAGTATCTCCAATCTTGAAATCAAAACCTTTGAAATCTTGAAACACTTCATTGGTTTTATCAACAAACCAATTTCTTTTTCTTTTTAATTCCTCGTCACTATTTTTAGCCTCTGCTAAATATTGCTTAAAATCATTAAGTTCTTTTTGTTGCTCTTCAGAAACTCCAACCGTACTTGACTCAAGGGGTTGTTTGTACATTTCTTTTTGCTCCTTTAAGAACTTTTTGGCTTTCGCAATAGTTTTCTTTTTTGCCAACTTTTTTTTCTTTACATCTCTTTCCTCGTCAAGCTCTTCATCGTAAGTATAGTCATCCATAAGGACATCTATATCTTCTTCATCGGTAGCCTCTCCTGAAGAAAGAAAATACTCAGATAATAATTGGTCTTCAGACAGAGTAGAAAAATCTCGGTTTAGTTTAACATAATCCTCAATGGTTCTACCTGTTTTCTTTTTATACTCAAAATAACCTTTTACGTCTTCAGGCAATTCTTCGTTGTCCTTTTGTTGGTCGAAGATTTGGTCTACAGACGTAAACTCTTTTTCATATCTATTCTTAATAAATGAAAGAACGTCATCCTCTTTTAACTCAGAGGTTTGAGTTGTTTCTTTTGGTGTATCAGTATTTTCTTCTACACTTTCTTGCTTTTTTGTTTCCTGTTGTGCTTCAACAGTTGTAGTTTCTGCTTCCACATTAGTATTAGAGTTTTTAGCCTCTGCTACCTTTAATAGTTTTTCCTCTATTTCTGCTTGGGATTTTTGTTCAGCTCCCTCTACTGCTCTTACTTTTAATTCCATTTGATTTAATTTTTACAAAGTTAATAAATAAATTCCGTTCAAATTATTCACTTATTTAGGTGAAAATTCTGCTAAGTCAAACCCGTCTAAACTATCCTCGTTGGATTCAAATCTTTGAGGAGGTAAGTTGTTTTTACGTTGGTTTATAAGTTTAGATTGTTGGGTATTCTGTTGGTCTATGCGTGAAGACTTTGCGTCTTCTCTTTGTGACTCTCTTGATTTTAAAGCCTCTTCAGAAATATTTCTTAATTGCTGATTATAATTAAATTCTTCAGCCATTAATTGTGATTTCAATTGTGCTTCATTATTCATTTTTTCAATCTCAAAAGCTATCTCTGCTTGTTTAAGTTGCATCTTGCCTTGCATTTCTTGTTGTTGTTTTTGCATAGCAACTTGTGCAGCCATTTGTTGAGACTTCATATTTTGTTGAGCGACCATTGCTTGTTTTTGCATTTCCAATTGGTCTTCTCTTTCTTGCTTTTGTTTACGTTTAAGTTTCAATAACTGATTAGCAAGTTTAATATTTTTAAGTTCTCTAATATATATAGCATCTTCTAAGTTTATATCTTGTTTAGAAAGAGCCATTTGAATGTTTTGCTCAAGTTTTGCTTTTGCTTCTTCATCCGGTGAGACTTCAATAAATATTCCAAAATCATATATATATAAATCTTTTATTTGGTCAAGAATAGATACATTATATTTTCCTATTTTGTTTGCAAAATCATCTGCAAAATCAGCGTACTCTAAAATGTCTGCCACCCTATAAGTTAATGCTTCTCCTAAAGAGCGATATATATAAAGACTTCCGTCAAGAATATGACGTGTAGCTACATTAGAGTTTAATGCTGCAAGTTTTTGTAAACCGACCAACGAATTAGGGTCAGGTATACTTGCGTCTCTTGCTTCATTTAAACCTGTAACAGTTCTAATCATATTCAAATAATGATTATAATTAGTAAGAAGCATTTGAGTTTTACTTGCACCTGAACTTGATTGTAGTTCTTTAATAGGAACTTTACCTTGATTATATTCTCCGTCTTGCGTATAGCTTCTACCTATAACACTACCTGTTTGGAAATACAACCTAAGAGCATCTTCCGGATTATAAGCATTACCTGTGCCAAGGTCAACTTCGTTTAAGCCGTCAGCATCTATATATACTCCATCAGGAACTACTCTTGATATTACTTGTTGTAGTTTTAAATGAGTCATTTGAATTAAATCCGCAAAAGGTATCATTCTGCGAACCAACGATTCTAATACACCTTTATACATACGAGGTGCAACCGCTATATAATTTGGTAAAGCATGTTGAGAAGCCGATTTAGGTCTAACCATATTATGAGCTAATTCCCATTTTAATAGAATATTAGTACCCATTACCATTACACCATCGTACCAAACATCAATAGTTTTTTCAAACTTTTCAAAGTTACCCTCTTCCATAACTTCAGTTGGAGGATTAAATTGGTCATCTTTTTCTATTACCTTATTGCCTCCTGTTGCCATAATTTTTTTCTTATAAACCATCTTCTGAGTGGTCTTATAATTAAAATACATTAAGGTCACAGTATCTCTATAAAAAACATCGTTCTCATAAAATTGTGCAACATTATAGTAGTCATACCAAGACTGACTGTATTTTGAAATTTCTTCTAAGTCTGACGTAGTAAGTGTGGGGTCGATTTTTATAAGCTCTGTAATCGGTAGGGTTTTCACTTCTCCCCAATAAAAGCAATCTTTAAAGTGTGGGTCTTCCGTATAGCTATAAACTATATTTGCAGGGTCCACATATGAAATTTTTACACCTGAACCTTTTAAAAACTCGTGTTTAGCAACACCTATTCCTAAAACAGTTAAATCGTAATCAAATCTTTTTCGTAAATCAACATAATGGTTTTCATCAAAAATAGTATTGATAGCTTCTTCTTCTGCTATCTCAATAGATGGTTTGTAATTTAATTGCATATACAAAGAAAGCTCTTCGTCTGACTCAGGTAGTTCACCTTTATCTACAACAAAAGGGTCATAGTTGCCCTTTTTTTCTATAATTTCTAATACCGGTTTTGCAGCCATTTGCCCTTCTATCATATCTTGATATTTAGAACGCTTGGCTTGAGACATAGCATCCTGTGCATATGCCTTAACTCTAAAAAGTCTATCTGACATACCGTTTACTACAATATCTACAAACTTAGGAATAATAGGAACCGGAGTCCAATCTAAATTAAGATAAGATAAATCTCCATCAATGGCTAATTCATTCTTGTATTTTTTAATTGATTGTTCTCCCCTTGCATATAATTTCAACCTATGGAACTCTCTCCATTGGTCATAAAATCTGCATCCGTTTCCATCTTTACGGAACCACTCATATTGAATAGCCTGTCCAATCATCAATCCATACTCATCAGTTGCTTTTTCTGCATCTGAAACAAATTGACTTGGAAACCCCGCAGATGAAATATTTATTTTTACGTCTTTCATCTAATTATTTGACTTATATTGCCGGTATTAGTATACCTTGCAAAGTTAATCTTTATTTTTGACTCTTTTTGTTCAGGTTGATATAGATGTTTTTGACAAGCCATTGCTGCTAATCCGGAACTAATTGATGCATCATACTTAGTTCTATTACTTATATCAAATCTCGCCCAATCTTCTAAGGTACGATTAAAGCTAATATTCCCCATATCTCCATTTTCTTGTAGTCCCACATATTTTTCAATATAAGACTCAATAGCGGCAGCGTGTGCTTGTTTAACATCTTCGCTTGAGTTTGGTATCCCTCCTAATTCTTTTTCTGTCTTAGATAGTTTTATAAATTTTTTATCAGGACGATTCATACATAAACCTCTATATCCTCTATTTTTAAAATGATATAATAATCTTGGTTTGTTATTTTCAATTAATATTGGCATACCATAAAACACACATGCCATTAAAACATCTTCAAAAAATATTTCAGCAGTTTGAGGTCTTGCAATATATTCTAAGAAAAATTCATTACTTGGTGCTTCCTCCATACTAAACTTAGTAAGACCGTGTAAAGAACCGTTTGAACCTACTCCTCCAACAGTTCCGCTTATGTCATAAGAGTCACAACCGAATGCACCAATATGTTCGTTTCCGGGATATTTAATTCCATTTTTACTTAAAATGTTATTTTGCAAATTTTTATTTGGAACCCAAGTTATAAAAAACCTACCTCTATTGTCAGGTGAGAATATTACTTTACCATCTTTAATTCCATCCACCCAAGAAAATGTACCTCTACTTACGTGGTGGTCGGTTATCATTGCATCATTGTAATCTATTTGTTGATAGATTTTAGTTAAATTAAATAAAGACTGTTTACTCTCATCTCTAAATGCATGAGATTCAGTTCTTGGAAATTGTCTGTAATATTCGTTCAATGCATCAGGGTCTTTTTTTAAAGAATCTACTTCATTCTCCCAATAATTAATCGCACCTACTTTGATTAATTCATTATCTATTCCTAATACAGGTTTTTTTGTTTCAAAAACCGGATATCCATAGCGGTCAATAAATCCTTCCATATTCCATTCCATTGGGATGAAAAGTGAATACATACCACTTTTAGTTTGACCATTAGCGTTTCTTGTTCTTACATCTGAATCATAGAATAATTGTTTAAAATTATTACCACCTTTATTTAAAGCATTAGAAGTAGAACCCATCATACACTTTCCAATTATCTTACTACCTAATCTTAAACACGTTTTAGTAACTCTCCAATTATTTAAAATATTATTAGGCTTTAACCACTTGCCACTTTCATCGTGCACTAACAATAAAAGTTTTTCCCCATCATAAGAGTTGTCATCAGTATTTTTCCAATCTATAGTTGTGTCCAACCCTTCTATTTCATCGTCATCAAGATTGTACATATTTTTTTTGTAATCTTAGACGCAGGAACTCTGTATGCTAATTCAGTTTTAGGCTTATCCATTCCATCCATAATAGGTCTAAAGAAAAATGGCAACCTACTATTTATAGGGACAACTTTGTCGGTAAACATTTTTTTAGCATCAGACCCTGTTTTAGACAATATACCCACACGTGAATCTTTGACAAGAGTAGCAGTATTAACACACTCAGAAGAAGACATAAAAGAAAAACCTGAACGTCTTATTTTTAAATATATCATTCCAAAACTTCGATAGTCTGCTTTACAAGCCTCCCAAAAAAGATATAGTATTCTATTAGCTTCTCTATAGTCCGGATATCCTACGTCAATTTGTGTCCATTGCAAATACATATAGTGAGCACCTGTAATGTATGTGGGTTTTCCATTATTTTTAAACCAATATCCATACTCTCTATAATCAAATTCTTTTTCAATGTAATCTACCCATGAGTTTTTAAAAGCCTTGGGCATTTCATTCCATTGAAATATAGAGTTTATTTTAGACAAACTTTTAGGTATTGATTTTCTTTCCCAATATTGTTTGTCTTTATTGTCGTGTCTTTGAAGACACGTGTTTGGGGGTTTGGGTAAAGCTATGATTAATCCATTTATAGAGATGATATCTTGAATCTGACCTGATTTTGAAATGACTATAACATCATATTTTTCGTTATAACCATATAACCAAGATTTATTTCTGTTTTTAGTTGAAATAACATTCTTAGGTATATAATCTTTAAGTGATTTATACAATTCGTTATTTAGAGTTTCTTTCTGCAAAGCCTTGTTTTGTATCTGTATTTGAACTTCCTAATGCTTCTAAATTTTCTTTTTCTTCTTCAATTTTTTTTATTATTTCAAACGCATCAAATATGCATAATTTCTTAGAAGCAGCAGCGTTTTTTAATCTGTCTGCCGCAAGGTCGTCCTCAGGGTCAGGTTTAATTATTTTTTCTTTAGCAACCTTAATCAGTTGCTCGACCGCTTGATAACCTGCTTCTATTATTTTTGTTTTTAACTCATTTGATTTCATAAAACTAAAGTTATACAATGGTCATACATTCTCCAAAGTTTTTCTCCATCAACTTCAAATTCATATTCTTGATTAGG